>Ga0182018_10000311_pt1 | contig 63718 bp, 50 predicted proteins | sample 812P2MmetaG_FD_120490 | JGI IMG/M metagenome (GOLD analysis project Ga0182018, IMG submission 120490) | Permafrost microbial communities from Stordalen Mire, Sweden - 812P2M metaG | ecosystem: Environmental > Terrestrial > Soil > Wetlands > Permafrost | place: Sweden: Stordalen | collected... | reverse complement strand
GCAGGAGTGGGCGCGATCTGTTGCCGCGGAACAAATCGAGCACCAGCGGGACATCGAAGTCCCCGCGTTGGAGGTATTTTCGACGCTTGACGACCAGCTGCAGCGCGCGACGGAAAATGAAGGTGCGATCCGGCGATTTCTGGGGCGGCAAGAAATTCTGACGATTCCGCCGGGCTTTCCGCACTACACCGTTCGGACCATACCTCCGTACCTGGAGGGGCTCGGGGAGTTTTCGGAGCTAGATGATTTCACAGGGCCGTCGAGATTGACCCAGGACAGCGTTCGGTGGACGCCGAAGCCTTCGCCTAATCCTGGATATTTTGAGGATGCGAGCCAGCGCGATCCGCGGCCGATCATTGTGCACGAAGGAGTGCCGGGTCATTACATGCAGCTGTGGCTGTCTTGGCGCAATCCCGATCCGATTCGGCGCCACTATTATGATTCGGGGTCGATCGAAGGGCTCGGATTTTACGCGGAAGAGATGATGCTGCTCGCCGGTTTGTTTGAGGATTCGCCGCACACGCGCGAGATCATTTACAATTTCGCGCGGCTGCGGGCGCTGCGCGTGGAAGTGGACGTCAAACTCGCGCTGGGACAGCTCAACAACGAAGAGGCAGCCGCGTATTTGGCAAAAACCGTGCCGATGAGTCCGAAAACGGCGCAGAGTGAAGGCGCGGCGTTTGCTACACAGCCGGGGCAGGCGATTTCCTACCAGGCGGGGAAGATCCAGATCACTAAATTCCTTGCCGATGCTCGTCTTCGGGCAGGGGAAAAGTTTGATATCCGGGCGTTCAACGATTTTGTGTGGCGCAATGGCAATGTGCCGATCGAACTGCAACGCGCGGAATGGTTTGGGGAGTCTCCGTTGGTGAGGATGGCGGCCCCCGCCGACGCGGAAAGCAAGCGGAAGCGCACTCCATAGATTTTGACAAGTGGCATTGAGTCGTTTACGTGTGGGTTGCTTTCGATCTAACCCGCCGTCCTGACCCTTCGAGGCTCAGGGTAAAACAGGGCGGCTGCGGGACGCGTGGCCAAGGTATGACGCTCGATCCGAAACGAACTGTGGCTGAGTTGAAGGAGCTGCGCGCGGTGAGCGGCGACGCGAATGGCGCGCAGCGGGTTGCGTGGACCGATACGTGGTTGAAAGCACGGGAATGGTTCGCCGGGAAACTCGTGGGATTGCCAGTGGAGCATCACGACGACGCTGCAGGGAATAACTGGGTCACGTTGCCTGGGCAGTCGGAAAAGGCATTGCTCATCGGCGGGCATCTTGATTCCGTTCCCAATGGCGGGTGGCTCGACGGAGCGCTCAACGTTTTGGCGGGACTTGAGATTCTTCGGCGGATATGCGCTGAATTCAATGGGCGGCCGCCCGTTACGATCCGGCTGGTGGATTGGGCCGACGAGGAGGGCGCGCGTTTCGGGCGCAGCCTGCTGGGATCGTCGGCGTTCGCGGGCACCGCGAGCATCGCCGCCGATCGCGTGCGTACCGATCGCGCAGGCATCCGCATGGAAGACGCACTACGACGGTGTGGCGTGGAGATGGATCGTTTCGCCGAGGCCACGCGCGAGCAGAAAAATGCCGGCGCCTACATCGAACTGCACATCGAGCAAGGCCCGGTGCTGGAACGCATGGGTCTGCCTCTGGCAACGGTGCTGGGCACTAAGGGAGTCGAGCGCCACACCATCACTTTTCACGGGCAGGAAGCGCATTCGGGTTCCACGCCGATGAATGCGCGGCACGATGCGCTGGCGGCCGCAGCCAAACTCGCGCTGGAAATTCGCGCCATCGCCGGAAAACATCCCGACGCGGTTTGCACCATGGGCAGCGTCAAGACATTTCCGGGAATCGTCACCGCGGTGGTGGGCCGATGCGAAGCCACGCTCGACCAGCGGGACCTTGATCCTGTGGTGCTTGCGACAATGTTTCGCGAGGCGCGCGAAGCCAGCGAGCGGTTCGCCCGCGAAGAACGTTGCACCGTGGAGTGGTCGCGCATCTGGAACATCGAGCCGATCGCCTTTCACTCGGCGCTTCTGGATTTGTGCGATCAAGCCATTCGCGAAGTCGCCACGGCCACGCACCGGATGCCCTCCGGTCCTTTGCATGACGCCGCGGAAGTGTCGCGCGCGGGAATTCCTACCGTGATGATGTTCGTGCAATCCGTGGGCGGCATCAGCCACAATAAAATTGAGGATACGCGCGAAGAGCATCTGGAAATGGCGGTCTCCGCGTTTGACCGCCTGGCCAGCAAGAGCATCGTTTACCTGACGTAGATCGGCCACGCGTTCGCTACATGAGCCGCCGTCTGGAAAAAACCGAGCGTGTTTTCCATGGGTCACTTGTGAACGACGAATCGCAGGCGGTCGTTGAAAAGAAATGCATCGGAATCTTTTCCGTTGTCGCGATCGCGGCCGTTCTTTTTGGCACGCTGTGGCCCTTCAATCCCTGGCCTGCAAATAAAGTAACCTGGCTGGCTGCGGCGAATGGACTTCGGTTCGGGCAGTCGGGTGTGGTGCTTAGCGAAGGGCCTTTGCAGACGACGCAAGAAAATCCCAGCGGAAAATCCTGCAGCCTTGAGCTATTGCTTCGCCCGGCGAGCGTCGGAGTGTCCGACACCATTCTGGCGTTTTATGTTCCGAACAATCCGAAGCAGCTCCTTATTCGCCAGTGGACGGACGGCTTGCTGGTTAACCACGAATCCGTGGATGCCAACGGCAAGACTAGAGGGATCAAATTCGATGTCGACCACGCTTTCCAGGCGGGAAAGCTCTTGTTGGTAACCATGGTCTTCGGTCCGGACACGACCGTCGTCTACCGCGACGGCACGCAGGCGCAGTCTTTTCCCAGGTTCACGATTTCGCCGAGCGAGGTATCGGGCCAGATCGTGATGGGAACTTCTCCGGTGGATTACCGGCCGTGGCTGGGCGAAATCAGCGGCTTGGCGATTTATTCCAGAGCACTCAGCGCGGCGGAAGTCTCGCGGCATTACGCCCAATGGACCTCAGGGGATACCTCCGCTCCGCCTGATCTCGACGGCGCCATCGCGCGCTACGAATTCAACGAACGGTCGGGACGCGAAGTTCACAGCGCCGTGCCTTCTGGTCCAACGCTGGTAATCCCCGCCAGCTTCAACGTTCCCCACAAAGCCATGCTGACTTCCGCCGTGAAAGAATTCGACCCTAGTCGCCAGTATGTCGGGGATGTCGCCGAGAACATCGCGGGATTTATTCCGCTGGGCGCGATCGTTTGCATTTATTTTTCGTTTACGCGTCCCCGCCCGCTGGCGATCCTGTACGCAACTATGATTGGAGGCGTTCTCAGTTTCGTCATCGAAGTGCTGCAGGCCTACATCCCTCGCCGGGTTTCCGGTACAACCGATATCATCACCAATACCTTAGGCGCTCTTGTGGGCGCGGCCATCGTGCGCCCCGATTGGATTCGAACTGTTCTGCGAGCCGCCGGGTTGCTCCCCTCGGCGAAACGTGCAGCGTTACCACCGAGCTAGAGTCAGCGCGTTCCCATTCTCATCGCAATCGCCCTCCTCCCCGCGTCGCTAGTGCTTTTAGCTTAACGGCTTTCCATTATGGTGCAATGCCCCCCGGCGTCCCTAAGATCTGCGTGAGTTGTTAGTAGAGCTATCAGCGAAGGAGTGCTCTACGTCGCGAGTGGAAAGGGTCGGGAATACGGAACCTGCTCCGACGGCGGTAGCAGTCTTCAATTATGGGTAAAACTTTATTCTTGCTGGCTTGCTGGTGTGGCCTGATGCAGACCGGAGGGCCGGTCGGCGTTTTGGAAGTTCGAGCTCAGGATACCGCGGGCCAGTCGGTTTATGGCGCGAAAGGATCCCCGGAAGCTCCGCAAGGGGGCTCGGCCACCGCAGGTGTCTTCGCTCCCGTTCTGGACTCCGAGAGGCGCCCGATCACTGCGGGCGGCTTCGTCAAAGAGGGCCCGATCCCATTCCAGGAGATCGCCGAAAAAGCGGGATTGACCTCCTGGCGTCACACCATGGGGACGCCCGCGAAAAATTACATCATCGAAACGATCGGCTCAGGCGTCGCGCTCCTGGACTATGACAACGATGGCTGGCTGGACATTTACATGGTCAACGGTTCGACCGTCGACGCCCTCAACGGCCAGGCGGAAGCGCCACACGCCGCCCTGTTTCACAACAACCGCGATGGAACATTCACCAATGTCGCTGCCGCGGCGGGCGTCACCAACGATCGCTGGGGTTTCGGAGTTGCGGTCGGCGATTACGACAACGACGGCTGGCCCGACATTTACGTCTCCAACTTCGGGAAGAACCGCCTGTACCACAACAACCACGACGGCACCTTTACCGACGTGGCGGAAGCCGCGGGCGTCCAACTGGGAAATTGGTCCACGGGAGCCACCTTTGGCGACTACGACGGCGACGGCAAGCTGGACCTTTTCGTGCCCGGATACATTCACTGGGACATGGACAATCTTCCGCCGATACCCAATGCAGCGGAGCACGCCGTCAACTTCTGTCAATTTCGGGGAATTGGCGTCATGTGCGGGCCTCGCGGCCTGAAAGGGGAGCCCGATCACTTGTTCCACAACAACGGCGACGGGACGTTCACTGATGTCAGCGAAAAAGCAGGCGTATCGGACAAGAAACGCTACTATGGCTTCACATCCGTTTTCGTCGATGTCAACAATGATGGCAAGGTAGACCTGCTCGTCTCGAACGATTCCACTCCCAACTATCTTTACCTCAACAAGGGAGACGGCACCTTTAAGGACGCCAGTTTCTCTTCAGGTTTTGCCTTGAATCAGGACGGCCAGGAAGTAGCCAACATGGGCATGGCCATCGGCGATTATCGCAACAACGGTTTGCTGGACCTTTACACGGGAACGTTCTCAGACGACTACAAACCGCTGTTCCGTAACGGGGGCAACGCCTACTACACCGAAATTGCCCCGGAAATAGGCATGGCTCAATTCACCTACCCGTTTCTTACCTGGAGCACCGAATTCATCGACTACGACAACGACGGCTGGAAGGATATTTTCGCCGTCAATGGACACGTTTATCCGCAAGTGGATCAGCACAACTTCGGAACCTCCTTTGCCCAGCGTCCTTTTTTGTTTCACAACGTGAAAAAAGGGGAGAAGTTCGAAGTCGTTCCTGCTGTCGAGGGCACCGGTCTGGCCGCAGTCATTCCGGGCCGCGGAGCGGGCTTCGGAGATCTATTCAATGACGGCAAGATCGATGTGGTCATCAATTGCCTGGACCACACGCCGGCCCTCATGCGCAACGTGAATCCGGACCAGCATCATTGGGTCGGGCTGCAATTGATCGGCGGGCCGAAGAGTCCGCGAGATGCCATTGGCGCCACCGTATACCTCACCGCACGTGGCATTAAACAGCGCGGCGATGTGATGAGCGGGGGAAGTTACGAGTCGTCGAACGACCAACGTCTGCATTTTGGCTTAGGGGATGCCAGCACCGTGAGCGCAGTGGAGGTTCGCTGGCCAAGTGGATTTGTCGAGCAGGTGTCGCTGCCGTCGGTCGACCGGATTTTCGCGATCGAAGAAGGCAAGGGCGTCGTGCCGAGCGTTTACGATGCCATTGCGCAGAATGCGGCGCAGCAGAAAATCGCCAGCCATGGTGCGAATTGAACCAAACACTGCCACTGAAAGGTTATGAGTAGCGAACGGGAGCCATTTACGGGCGAACCGCGAAGGAGGTGCTTATGAAATTGCAATCTGGGCGCGTTGTCGTTGCAACGGTCGCCTTGTTGGCGATCTTCTGCGCCGTGTTGGGGACCTCGCTCGCTCAATCGCAAGAAGAGTCGAAGGCCCAGCCACAACCGCAGTACCCGGCCCAGTCACAGTCACAGCAGGAGAGCGACCGCAAAGCCTACGCCGACAAGATTCGCGAAAGCTATGACTTTCATTTCGGCCCCAACAATATTTCGATTCCCGGCAACGCCGCTATCGAGGGCAATGACTTTATCCAACCGGGAGCTTTCCCAAAGGCGACGTATTGCGCTACGTGCCACGCGCAAGCGTACAGCCACTGGCGCCAGGCGCTGCACTCCAACTCGTTTCGAACGCCGTTTTACCGGACCAGCGTCAACATTCTTCGGCGCACCAAGGGCATCGAATTCACCCGCCACTGCGAAAGCTGCCACAATCCTATTGCGGTAGTGTCCGGCGGACTCACTCAAGATTCGAGAGTCGACCGCGGATTCGACCAGGACGGACTCACCTGCTTGACCTGCCATGCCGTCCAGAAGCTTCAACCGACGGTGGGAAATGGTGGCTTCATACTCGGCGTTCCTTCCGTAATGGTTGATGAAAACGGAAACCGTATCCCCGGCGAAGTGCCCTACGAGCAGATTATGAGTCATCCGGAGCGGCATTCGAAGGCGGTGATGAAGGATTTTTACCGCACACCCGAGTTCTGCGCCGCGTGCCACAAAGCCAACCTCCCGGAGCCCTTGAACGACTACAAATTCGTTCGCGCATTCACGGTGTACGACGAATGGCATAACTCCAAATTCTCGAAGCGCAATCCGCTCACCTTCTATTCGGCTGATTTCACCACCTGCCAGAACTGCCACATGAAGCGCTCCGCTCCGACGATGACGGAGTACGGCGCCAAGAATGGCACGTTCGCGTCGCACCGCTGGGCGGCGGGCAATACGGCCGTCCCGTTCTACTACGGCTTCGACGAGCAACTGAAGAAGACCATCGAGTTCCTGCAAACCGGCAACTACCTGAACGTGGATTTGTTTGCCATCAAGAAGCAGGGCCGGGACGAGATGATCGCCCCGTTGGGTTCCGTACCGTTTACCCTGAAGCCGAACGACACGATCCAGACCATGGTCGTCATTCAGAACAAAAACATCGGCCACTCGCTGGTTCCGGAAGTGCGCGACCTGTATGAGCCATGGGTGGAGTTCACGGTCAAACAAAGCGACGGAACTGAAATTTACCACAGTGGCTTTCTGAAACCGGACGGTTCGCTGGACACCCGCGCGCACAGCTTCACGAACCGGCCCGTCGACGAAAATGGCGTCTTTGTGGACAACCACAAAGTGTTTACCATCCACTCCGTCGCCTACGACAACACCATCCAGGCGGGCCGTTCCGTGATGGTCCGCTACGAATTCAAGATCCCTCCCAACGCTAAGGGGCCTCTGAGCGTCACCGCGCGCGTCAACTACCGGCATTTACGCCGAAGCTATTTGAACAACATTTTCGGAACCGACCATCCCGCCTATCCCGTGATTGAGATCGCTTCGCGCACGCGCACTTTCAACCTTGGGGACAACCCGGCGGCGGAACCTGATCCGCAGGACAATCCCGACTGGATGCGTTGGAACAACTATGGCATCGCCAACCTCGATCAGCTGCAGTACGCGGAGGCGGTCGACGCTTTCAACCAGGTCGTGGCTTTGCGGCCGGATTATGCGGACGGCTTCACCAACATTGGTCTTACCGAAATGGAATGGGAAAAGTACGGCTCCGCGCGCGGCAGCCTCCACGTGGCGCTGTCGCTGGCCAACGACAACGCTCGGGCGCTTTATTACATGGCGCTGGTGGAGCGCCGTTCGGGCCATCCTGATGCAGAGATCGCCGACTTGCAAAAGGTCGTCGCGCAATATCCGTTATCGCGAGACGCCCGCCGCGAACTCGGAAAGTCCTATTATCGCCAAGGCAAGTCGGAACAAGCCGTGCAGCAGTTTGAAGCGTTGCAGGCCATCGATCCAGACGACGTCACCGCGCACTATAATCTCTCCATTCTTTACGCCCGTATGGGTATGCCGGAAAAAGCGGCCGAGCAATCCGCGCAGTTCGCAACCAAGAAAGTCGATCCGGGCGCGCCCACCTACTCACTGGAGTTCCTGCTCAAGCACCCTGAAATCTCGACCGAGAGCGTGCCGTGGCATATCCACACCGATATGTCCCCGGAATTTTCGGCTGAGCAGCCGCAGGGCGGTACGCAGGCCAACGGCAAGAGCGTGGCCGGTAAGTCGCCGAACGGCAAGCCAGCGGACAGCAAGGCCGGTGAGAAAAAGTAATGCTTTTCAGATCACGCAACCCAACTTCGGCGATCTGTAGCCGCGTCCTTCAGAGGGCGAGGTTTAGACGCAAATGGCATTCACTCTTCGCTCCGCAGCGTGCCCTTCAACTTGGCACACCCAACCGAAACCCACGCCATATCTCCGCGATCTACACGCGTCTGCTACTTCTGTTCGCGTTCTGGTCACTTGTGTTTGGTCTTGCCGCCGCCACCGAAGCAAAAGAAACCTGCCCGTGGCTGAACGAGGAGACCGCTGCCGGCTTCCTGGACGGGAGCGTCACATCGACCGTCACTTTTGCGATCAAAGACAAGACCGACGCCAATTACTCCAACACCGAGAAAAACGACGCCACCTGTGAATTTGTCCGCCATCAGGGCTCGCTTGTGATGAGTCTGCGCATTGAAGTGGAAACGATCACCGGGTCGTCTGACTCCTTCGCATCGTATCTCGCACGCTGCGGTCCGCACGCCGCTCCTCTGAAAGCGATCGGGAATGAGGCCGTCGCTTGCGGATTCGACGGCAAGAAGAACCAGGTTTCCGAGCAGGTAGTGAGCCGGGTGCGTGGCCGCGCCTTCATGGTGAGGATTACTTCGAATTCCAATTCGTTGGATCGGGGTGTGCTCCGCGATAAGACTCGCAGTGTCGCTGAGCAGGTCGCGGGCTTTCTATTCTAAGGAATATTCGCTTTGACGGCCCCCATCGGCCGGCCAATTCCAGAATCGCGAAGGTTCGCGTGCTGAAGAAAATTACCGTTCTCCTCGTCGACGATCACAAACTAGTCCGCGCGGGCTTCCGCCGCATCATAGAAGACGAAGACGACCTCGTCGTGATCGGCGAAACCGGCGACGGCGCCCACGCGATACAGATGGCTCGTGAACTTGCGCCAACCATCGCTTTGATGGACTGCTCACTCCCTGGGATCAACGGTTTGCTCGCAGCCCAGCGCATAATTGCTTCGTCCCCTCGGACCGCCGTCCTCATGGTGAGCATGCATACGGATGACGGCCATATCGCCCAGGCCCTCCGCGTTGGAGCACGAGGATACATCGTGAAAAATGTCGAAGACATCCACTTGGTCTCCGCGATTCGCCGCGTCGTGGCCGGCGACCTTGTTTTTCCGGCCGCGATCATGCAACAACGGGAGCACAAAGTCCCGCCGGCCCGCACCTTGAGCGCACGTGAACTGGAGATCGTGCAATTGATCGCCGAAGGAAAATCAAACAAACAAATCGCAGCCCAACTGGGTCTCAGCGTAAACACCGTGGCAGCGCATCGCGGAAACATCATGAAAACTCTTCGAGTTCATAAGACCGCCGACCTGGTGAAGTACGCCATCCGGAACGGTCTGGCAGGTATCGCGTGACCGGCGTTCCCCAGCGGTAAGCTGGCCGCCGCGACCCCAACTTTTCTCCATTCTTTCTATCGAAAAGATTCAGCCTAGATTCCGTCACTCTCGCGGTATGCTCGCGCAGGAACAAAACAGTTCTAGCGAGTGAACCATGTCCACGGAAACGATCATCGAAGAGAGCACCAGCGCCGCAGCCCTTTCGCCCTTCCGCACGCGTTGGGGCAGCGAGTTTTCGGCACATGAAGGCAACCCCGACTTTGTCCTTTCGCTGGCTCGGGGTCTCCGTGTGATCGAATTCCTGGAAGGACATCCTGACGGACTCACCATTGCGGAGATCTCTCGCCACACGGCGCTCTCCCGCGCGGCGGTTCGCCGGCTGCTGATCACCTTGCAACTCCTTGGGTATATTGAAGCGGACGTGCGCAAGTACCGGCTGCGCCATGGCGGTTTGCGAACGCAAGCATAGATACCTTTCAGCGCCTCGCTGTTGCGTTCCTCCAAAGGGCATCTTTCCCTCCAGCCACCCTACTACGCGCCTGCTGTAGAATGACAACCCTTGGTACCGCAACCCGAATTCGACCATCTGCGCGTTGTACTCGTGGCGACGCGAAACGCCCTTAACATCGGCGCGGCCGCTCGCGCCATGAGCAACTTCGGCTTCTTTAATTTGGCGGTTGTGAATCCTTACGAGCCATCTTTTCGCGAGGCCCGCTCTGCCGTAGGCGCCCTGGAACTCCTTGCCCGCGCGCAGGAATTCAAGACGGTCGAGGAAGCTGTCGTGGATTGCACGCTGGTCGTGGGCACTACGGCGGTGGGACGGAGGGAAGTGCGGCATCCCGTCAAACGACTGGAGGATGGCGGGCGGGTGATCCGCAAGCGTCTCGCGTCCAGCCGTGTGGCGATTTTATTTGGCTCGGAGAAATTCGGGCTTTCGAATGAGGACCTGAGTCATTGCAACTGGTTGCTACGTATTCCTACGCGCGAAGAGCACCGCTCCATGAATTTGGGTCAGGCCGTGGCGGTGTGCCTGTACGAGCTTGCGCGCAATTCCAAAATCGCGACGCCGCTGGAGAAATCCAATCTGGCAACCGCCGGCGATATCGACCGCGTTGCCGCACTGCTGCTCGATGCGTTGCACGCCAGCGGATCCCTCAAGTCGCGTTCCGCGCCGCGGACCGAAGAAAAACTGCGACGCCTGATGCGCCGGCATAACCTCACTGCCGATGACGCCAAGTTCTGGCTAGGCATGTTCCGGCAGATCGTGTGGAAGCTGAGCCCCCCGACGTAGCGCAGGCAGGGGTGCTACTAGATTCACTGCCGCCCGCCGACCGCGACCGTCTGTACGTTCTCTTGTTTCCGATCCAGCGCGCGCGCCGCGGCGTCCCGCACTGCTTTCACTCCGGCACTCCGCGGACTGTCAGGCTCGAGCCTCAAATACGCATTCAGATCCTCGACCGTTGCGGCCGCGTTGTTCTGCCGCCGGTGGATCTGAGCCAGCAGCAAATGGGCCATCGCGAAATCCGGATTGTAGAGCACCGCCTGGAGGGCACTCTTCTCGGCCTCCGACACGCGGTCCGCGGTGTACAACACCCATGCCAATGTGAAATTGCCACGCGCGCTGGTGGGATCCAGACTCAAGCCCGCGCGGATAAAGGCCAGCGCATCGTCGAACCGCTTATCGTTGCCCAGAGTCAGCCCTAACCCGAACAATGCCGGGGCAAAGCGGCCCTCGCTCAATTCGATGGACTTGCGGAAGGCGGTCTCGGCATCTCCACCGAGGCGTAGCTCGAGATTCGCAAGGCCAATTTTGTAGTACGCCTCGTAGAAATCGTGATAGGCCGCAATTGCTCGTTGAAACTCGCCGACGCTGCCGGCCCAGTCCTTTCGGGCAAATCTCTGTATCCCCTTGTTATACGCGTCGCGCGCTTTGTCCGGAATAGTCAGCTCGCGCACCGAAATCGTAGGGGCCGAATTTTCGGCCGGCGGGAGGTCACTTTTATCCGCATGAGTTTGTCCGAAAGCCGCTAACGGCAGAGTGCTAAGGGTTAGAAAGCCAAACGCAACCAGGCGGGCCCCGATCATCATCGCACCTCTTGCAGGAAGGAAGCGCTTCCCCTGAATTCGATTTATTTTGAAGAGGTTTGGACGGCGCGGAACACCTGAATTTAACAATGTATAAGGTAAAGCACCTGCCCATTGGTACAGGTATTTCTGTAAGCGTCGCGCAACATTTGCGGCGGATACGAGATCGATTTCTCGTTCATGCTTTCTCCTTCCAAACTTTGCAGAGGCGAGTTCATGTGGCCATCTGGTTGTTGTTGCGAGGTCACGCCATTCATTGAAGTCGCGCCGAAACGACGCTGGGCGTTCTACGAATGTTTCTCGGTTGAGTGCGTTACCGAACAAGGAGATGCGGTCTTGGGTTTTGGGCGTGGAAGGATTCTGGCCGATGGCATTCGCGGAGGTTGCCGGCACCTTGTCTGTGGGCCGCTTCAAAATATAATTTGCTCCCACGAAACGATTCTTTGCGTTTGACCGTTTCGAGCCAAGGCGGCTACGGTGGCTGGGTGGACGAGGGGCTTTCGCGCGTGGAAGATCCGGCGATCGGGTTTCTCCATCAGATTGGCAGCAGAATGGCCGCTGCTGATCCCCTGCATGAAGTCCTTGCAAAGATTGTGGATTTCGTGGTGGCGGTCGTAAAATGCGACTCCTCCTTTGTGTATGTCCTTCAAAATAAACAGCTTGTCCTGCGTGCCTCCAAGAACCCCCACCCCGAGGTCGTCGATCGATTGAAGTTGCTCGTCGGGCAGGGAATCACCGGATGGGTGGCGGAGCATCGGCAGCCGGTGGCCGTAGCATCAAATGCATTCCAGGATTCGCGGTTCCGGTCATTCAATGAGTTGCCCGAAGACCGCTACGAAGCGTTCCTTTCCGTGCCGATCCTTTGCCGCAATAAGCTGGTGGGCGTCATCAACTTGCAGCACCGCCAACCGCATACCCACACCGAGGCGGAGATCCAGCTGATTTCGACCATTGGTTTTCTGGTCGGTGCGGAAGTGGAGATGGCGCGGCTGGAACAAGCAAACTCGCAGCTTTCAGAAGAACTCGAATCGCGAAAGATCATCGAGCGCGGCAAGGGCATCCTGCAACGGGATTTGCGGATCACCGAGGAAGAAGCCTATCTGATGCTGCAGAAGCAAAGCCGCCAGCGCCGGTTGTCGATGCGGGAGGTGGCCGAAGCCATCATCTTGAGCGAAGAGATCAAACGCGCTCAAGCCAAAGCTGCACCGGCCTAGTCTTCGTTTTCCTGATCGCAATTCAGAATGATCGTTGTGATCGGAACGGTGCGCTCAAACTGCTTAGCTCTAAGCCTTCTTCATGCGATCGCGAAATGCCTGGAAGAATTCCTCGCTGGCCAAATTGTGCAGTAGTTCCTTCCGGTCCTCAGGGCTCATGTTTTCCGTCGCAATTTCCGCCCGGGCTTGGCCGATGGCGGCAACCCATGCTTCGTACTCCGGACCGAACTGGATCTCCAGTTCCTTGCGCAGGCGCTGGGCCAGCGCGGGGCTTTCGCCCGCCGTCGAGATGGCGATCTGCAGCGAGCCGCGCCGTACCACCGCCGGATAGTAGAAGTCGCAAAGATGCGGCACGTCCACGACGTTGCACAGGACGCCGAGGCGGCGGGCTTCGGCGAAGATCTCCTCGTGTACCGGCGTCGAAGAGGTCGCGGCGACGACCAGGAACATCCCCTGCAGGTCGGCAGGCTGGAAGGGTCGCTGGCGCCAGTCGAGGTTTGCGGCTTGAGCCCAGGATTGCACTTGCGGGGTGGCTTCGGGGGCGATCACGCGGACCGCTGCGTTGGCCTCGAGCAGGCCCGCGATCTTCGATTCGGCAATGTTGCCCGCGCCGACTACCAGGCACGGGCGGTTTTCGAGTTTCAGAAAAAGGGGGAAGACTTTTGCGGGCGGTTGGCGTTTCATTTTGTTTGTGATTCTAGAGCGATTTTGCGCGAACTGGCGGGGAATTCGTGGGATTTTTAGATTTGTGGCAAAGTAGGAGCGATGGCTGTTCCTGAGACCTCTGTCGCTGCAGGGCGCGTCGCCTTCACCTACCCCAGCTTTGGACTCTACCAGGTAGCTCGATTTTCCATCGTTCTGGCGACCGAGATGCAGTCGGTGGCGGTCGGCTGGCAGGTTTATGAAATCACCAAGCGCCCGCTAGATTTGGGACTAGTAGGGCTGGCGCAATTTTTGCCGGGCGTTTTGTTGTTTCTGGTTTCGGGGCAGGTCGCGGATCGGTATGACCGGCGCAGGTTGGTGGTTGGGTGTTACGCGGCGTTCGGCGTGTGTTCGGCGTTGCTTCTGTTTGCGGCGCTGTGGCAAGTGCATTCGGTCTATCCCATTTATGCGGTTTTGATCTTGATCGGGGTGGTGCGCGCTTTTAACGGACCGGTGAGCAGGGCGTTGCTGCCGCAGCTTATTCCTGAGGAGCACTTTCCCAACGCGGTGGCTTGGGCGTCCAGCGTGTTCCAGGCGGCGACCATCCTGGGTCCGTCCATTGGCGGAGTCGTTTACGCCGTAGCTCGCGGACCGGCGGCGGTCTACGCGCTGGCGGCGTGTGCGGCGCTGGTGGCCACGTCCTGCGCGTTCCAGATCAACGTGGAATCGAAAGCGCGGTCTCGCGAGCCGATCAATGTGAAGAATGTCCTTGCAGGCTTGCATTACATCTGGCGGGCAAAACTGATTCTCGGGTCGATCTCCCTGGACCTGTTCGCGGTGCTTCTTGGCGGCGCGGTGGCGCTCCTCCCGGTTTACGCGCGGGAAATCCTGATGACGGGACCTTGGGGACTGGGCATTTTGCGCAGTGCGCCGGGGGTAGGAGCGGCGGCAATGGCGGTTTACTTGGCGCACAAGCCCATTCGCGGGCGGGTGGGCGCGAAGATGTTGTGGTGCGTGGCGGGGTTCGGGGTGTTCACGATTTTATTTGGAGTTTCGCGGAGTTTGACGCTCTCGCTGATCGCCCTCGTATTGGTGGGCGCCACCGACATGGTGAGCGTGATTGTCCGCGGAACGCTGATCCAGATCGCCACGCCGGACGAAATGCGTGGCCGCGTGAATGCCGTGGACATGGTTTTTATTGGAGCCTCGAACGAGCTGGGGCAATTTGAGTCTGGCTTGACCGCGGATTGGTTTGGGACCATGCCGGCCGTGGTTTTAGGCGGGATTGGGACGCTTTTGGTCACAGCGGGGTGGGCGTGGTTGTTTCCGCAGTTGCGGAACGCGGATAAGTTGACAACGGTTCGGGATTGAAAGATCGGTGACGGGCAACAATGCGGAACGGTCGCGCAGGCAAGCGTCCGGGGGCGCCGTTGTACGTCTTTTGTGCGGGTGGTGCAAGCCCCGCCCCTACAGGTCGCCCGGTTACTTGGTTGGGATGACGGTGGTCGACGGCGGGGGCGCCATAGAGATCGCGGGCGGCGCCGTCAGGGCGGATTTCACGGCCGGCGAGATTTTGTCGGCGTTGGCTAGTAGCTGGGCCACTTGCCATAGCTGGGTGTCGGTCAGGCGGTTTTGGAAGCCGGGCATGCCGGTAAGGCGGATGCCGTGCGCGGCCTTCCAATAGGTTTCCCAGGCAGGGTCGTCAGTTACGCCGGTGCCTTTGAACAGTTCGGGAGGTTTCGGGTACATACCCTGGGAAATGTTGCTAGGTGCTGCGCCGGGCAAGCCGTGGCAGACGGCGCAGTTCTGCTTGTAGACCTCGGCACCGGCAAGGAAATTGGTTTCGTCGGCGGGCACGCCCGGTTCGGAATGCGGCTGGCGGTCAAGGTGCGCATCGAGCGAGGCGTGAGCGAGCTTTCTCTCGAACGGCAAAGGAGGGTCAGTAACCGCGACGGGGGCGCGTCCAGAGGTAAAGTAGAGCCAGAGCCCTCCGAGAGCCAAAGCCGCCCCAAGTATGATGCCGACGATCAACGCTTTAAACATGTTCTCGCTTGCCCCTTAAGTGGATTCTCAGGCTGCAATCAGTTTCCGAATACCGCCGCCCGATTTGGCGCGTGCCAGTGTACGAAATCTTCGGCGATCTCGCATGCGGCAAAATATGAATTTTCGAGTGCGCCGCACCGGCGGCTCCGAAGCGTAATGACACGGTTTTGAATGGTCGGCGTCTGAAACGGGTGTGGTAACCTTTCTGGGTGAAGGACCGTCTATCTAGCAGAGGCCCGGCCGGTTTCCGTTACGCCTTGTTCGGGCGTCTGCGGCCTTAAACCACTCGAGATCACGCGCAAAGTTCTTGCCGGCGACCGGCTTGATCGCACGCTTGCCACCATGACAGGAGAGAAGGAATGGGTCATTTGAAATCGACGGAGTTGCCGGAGCCTTATACGCACGCGGCAGATTCCGGGCGAGCTCCTGAAGCGGGCGGCCGGCGGTGGCTTTGGGTTGTGGCGCTGGTGGTCGTTGTGGCGCTGGGACTTTGGTATTTCCGGTCGAAGGACAGCACCGAAGCGCAAAGTCCGGCCGGATCTCCGGGCGGGCCGCAGCAAGGTCCGGGAGCGCCACAAATCGTCCCGGTCGTGGTAGCCACGGCGCACCGCGGCGACCTACCTGTTTATTTGAACGGGCTCGGCACGGTAACGGCCTTCAACACGGTTACCGTACGCAGCCGCGTGGACGGGCAAATTGTAAAGATCAATTTCACGGAAGGTCAGACTGTTCACCAAGGCGACGCGCTGGTGGAGATCGACCCACGTCCTTATCAGGTGCAGCTGGAGCAGGCGGAAGGGCAGCTGGCCAAAGACCAAGCACAATTGCAGGACGTGAAAGTGGACTACGAACGGTACCAGCTTCTGTACAAGGAAGGCGTAGTTCCAAAACAGCAGGTCGACACCCAACAGGCGCAAGTCGGGCAGTATCTGGGCGCGATCAAGGCGGACCAGGCCACGATTGACAACGCCAAACTGCTGATCACGTATTCGCATATCACGGCGCCAATCACTGGCCGCGTTGGATTGCGGCTGGTGGACATGGGAAACATCGTTCATGCCACCGACACCACCGGGTTGCTGGTGATCACGCAGCTTCAGCCGATCGCGGTGATTTTTAGTTTGCCGCAGGACCAACTTTCACAAGTCTTGAACAAACTCCAGGGCAAACAGCTTCCCGTCGAAGCCTACGACCGCGATGACTCGACCAAAATTGCTACGGGCAAGCTGCTCACCATTGACAACCAGATCGATACGACCACCGGGACATACAAACTGAAGGCTCAGTTTGATAACGACAAAAGCATTCTGTTTCCAAATCAGTTCGTGAATATCCATTTGCTGGTGGATACAAAACACAACGTCACCATCGTTCCAACCACGGCGATCCAGCGCGGGCCACAAGGCACTTACGTTTACTTGGCAGAGAACGACAGCACGGTAAAGATTCGGCCCGTTTCGGTTGCGCTTTCGTCGGGGAATTCCGTGGGAATCACGAACGGCGTTCAGCCCGGCGATAACGTAGTGGTGGACGGGCAAGACAAGCTGCAGGACGGAAGCAAGATCGAAGCGCACAGCGCAGTGGCGGGTCCAGCGAATTCGCAAGGGCAACAGTCGCAAGACACGGATCCGTCGGCGGCTCCGAATCAACCTTCTCGAGAGAATCCAGCGTCATCTTCCGCGCATAAAGGCACGCCTCAATGAGTCCTTCACGGCCGTTTATTCTGCGGCCAGTCGCGACGACTTTGCTGATGGTGGGAATTTTGTTGGTGGGCTTTGTCGCCTACAAGCAACTGCCGATCTCAGCGCTACCACAGGTTGACTATCCGACGATCCAAGTTTTGACGTTTTATCCAGGCGCCAGCCCCGAGGTGATGACCTCGTCGGTCACGGCTCCTTTGGAGCGGCAGTTCGGCCAGATTCCCGGCTTGAACCAGATGACCTCGACCAGCTCGTTTGGGAGCTCGATCGTCACCTTACAGTTCGTTCTTGACCTCAACATCGACGTGGCCGAGCAGGAAGTGCAAGCGGCCATCAATGCGGCGTCCAACCTGCTTCCCGGCGATCTTCCGAATCCCCCGATCTACAGCAAGATCAATCCTGCGGACTCTCCGATTCTGACGCTGGCGCTGACTTCGTCGAGCCTCCCGTTGTCGAAAATCGAGGACCTCGCGGAGACGACGCTGTCGCAGAAGATTTCCCAGTTGCCGGGCGTCGGCTTGGTGAGCATCAGCGGCGGGCAGCGGCCTGCCGTGAGGATTCAGGCGAACCCGACGGCGCTGGCAGCGTATGGACTGAGCCTTGAGGATCTGCGCACCGCGCTGGGCCAGGCGAACGTGGACCAAGCCAAGGGTAATTTTGATGGCCCGCACCAGGCGTTCACGATTGGGGCGAACGACCAGCTCCTGACCAGTGACGGCTACCGTCCGCTAATCATCGCTTATCGCAACGGCGCGCCGGTGCGGCTGAGCGACGTAGCCACCGTTTTTGACGGCGCGGAAAATGTGAAGCAAGCGGCGTGGGCGAACGAGCGTCCCGCGGTCATCCTGAACATTCAGCGCCAACCCGGCGCCAACATCATCGCGGTCGTGGATCGCGTCAAAAAGTTGCTACCCCAGCTGCAAGCGTCGCTGCCGAGCGCCGTGCAAGTGCAGATTCTCACCGACCGCACCACCACCATTCGCGCTTCGGTGGATGATGTGCAGTTCTCGCTGGTGCTGACCATCGCGCTCGTCGTGATGGTGATTTTTCTGTTTTTGCGCAGCGCGCGGGCCACGATTATCCCGGCGATGGCTGTGCCGCTCTCGATCGTTGGCACCTTCGGCGTGATGTATTTGCTGGGCTACAGCTTGAACAATCTTTCGCTGATGGCGCTTACCATCTCGACCGGTTTCGTCGTCGATGACGCTATCGTAATGATCGAAAATATCAGCCGGTTCATCGAGGAAGGCGAATCGCCGCTGCAAGCCGCGCTGAAAGGGTCGGAGCAGATCGGCTTCACGATTCTGTCGCTGACCGTGTCCTTGATCGCCGTGTTGATTCCGCTGCTGTTCATGGGCGACATCGTCGGGCGACTATTCCGCGAATTCGCAATCACCCTCGCGGTAACCATCATCGTATCGGCTTTCGTTTCGCTGACGCTCACGCCGATGATGTCGGCGAAGCTGCTGAGGCACCAAAACGAGAGCCAGCAGGGCTGGTTCTACCGCATCTCGGAGCGCGGATTCAACTCGGTCATCGCTTTCTATGGACGGACGCTGCAATTCGTTTTGCGCTACCGCACGACCACGTTGCTGGTCACCGTCGCCACGCTGGTGGGCACCATTCTTCTATATATCTACGTGCCGAAGGGCTTTTTCCCAGTGCAGGACACCGGAGTTATTCTCGGTGTTTCCGAAGGCGCGCAGAATATATCATTCGCGGCGATGGCGCAGCGGCAACAAGAACTTGCCGGCGTCATCCTAAAGGATCCCGCGGTCGAGAGCTTGTCATCGTTCATCGGCATCGACGGCACGAACGCCACCATCAACAGCGGGCGAATCCAGATCAACTTGAAACCCTTGAAGCAGCGTGGCGTGTCCGCCTCGGACGTCATTCGCCGCTTGCAGCCACAGCTCGAGAAAGTGGACGGCATCCGGCTGTTCATGCAGCCGGTGCAGGACCTGACCGTCGAAGACCGCGTGAGCCGAACGGAATTCCAGTACAGCCTGGAAGATGTGGACCCGAAAGAACTCGCGTACTGGACGCCAAAATTTATTGAAAAACTGCAACAGCTTCCGGAATTGCGCGACGTTGCCAGCGACCAGTTGAATCAAGGCTTGCTCGCAACGCTGACGATCGATCGCGACACGGCCTCTCGCCTGGGTATTCTTCCGGCGACGATCGACAACACGCTGTACGACGCCTTCGGGCAGCGGCAAGTCTCCACGATGTTCACGCAATTGAATCAGTACCACGTGGTATTGGAAGTGAACCCGCAATTCCAGCAGAATCCCGATCAGCTGAAGAACATTTATGTCCACTCTTCGACGGGCCAGCAGGTGCCGCTGAGCGCCTTCACGCACTTCGAGCCAGGAGCTACTTCACTGGCGATCAATCACCAGGGGCAATTTCCGGTCGTAACGCTTTCCTTTAACCTCGCGCCGGGCGCGTCTTTGGGAGACGCCGTCAATGCCATCAACAAAGCCAGGGAACAGATCGGCTTGCCGGCCAGCATTCAAGCGACCTTTCAAGGCACCGCCGCGGCCTTCTTAAACTCGCTGGCCAACGAACCCATTCTCATTCTCGCGGCAATCATTACCGTATATATAGTCCTCGGCGTCTTGTACGAAAGTTACATTCACCCGATTACGATCATTTCCACGCTGCCGTCCGCGGGAGTCGGCGCCATCCTCGCACTATTGCTGTGTCACACGGAATTCAGCGTCATCGCGCTGATCGGCATCATCCTGCTGATCGGCATCGTCAAGAAAAACGCCATCATGATGATCGACTTCGCTCTCGAAGCCGAACGCAAGGACGGCAAAACGCCGCTCGAAGCCATCTACGAAGCGTGTCTTTTGCGTTTCCGCCCGATCATGATGACAACCATGGCGGCGCTGCTTGGCGGCCTGCCGTTGGCGCTCGGCAGCGGTGTCGGCTCGGAACTGCGGCGTCCATTGGGTATCACCATCGTGGGCGGACTGCTGCTGAGCCAGTTGCTCACGCTGTACACCACACCGGTGGTCTATCTCGCGTTCGATTCGCTGGCGCGACGCGCACGCCGGCGATTCCACATCACCAATCCGCTAGAGCAGCCGGCGCAATCGGATTAGGCACCCGTGAATTTCACCTCCAACTTCTCCGCTCCTTTCATTCGGCGCCCGGTCGCGACCTCCCTGATTTCCCTGGCGATCTTGCTTGCCGGAGTCGTCGCCTTCCAGTTTCTTTCGGTAGCGCCGTTGCCGCAGGTCGATTTTCCGACCATCAACGTTTACGCCAATCTTCCCGGCGCAAGCCCTGAAACGATGGCCTCCGCGGTCGCTACTCCACTGGAGCACCAGTTCAGCCGGATCGCCAGCGTCACCCAGATGGTTTCCACGAGCCAGCTCGGCAATACCAACATCACTCTCCAGTTCGATCTCAATCGCAACATCGACGCTGCGGCTCGCGACGTCCAGGCCGCGATAAACGCCGCGCGCGGCCAGCTCCCCACCGATCTTCCGGGCCAGCCCGGCTACTGGAAGGTGAATCCCGCCGATTCGCCGATCATGTTGCTGGCGATGAACTCCGACAACATCCAACTTCCTGAAATCTACGACGCCGCCGATTCGGTCATCGCTCAGAAACTCCGCCAGGTTTCGGGTATCGGCGAGATCTTCGTTGGTGGCGGAGCGCGCCCAGCAGTTCGCGTGCAGGTGAATCCTGGCCTGATCAACACCTACGGCATCAGCCTCGAAAATATTCGCAGCGTCTTAAGTTCCGCGAACTCGAATCGACCCAAGGGCCAGCTCAGCAACCTAGAACATGCGTGGGGTATCAGCGACACCGATCAACTTTTCAAAGCCCACGAATACAGCCCGCTCACCGTTACCTGGCACAACGGTTCGCCCGTCCGCCTTTCCGACATCGGCGATGTCTCCGACTCCCTTGAAGACATTCACAACGCCGGCTTCATCAACGGCGGTCCTGGCATCGTGCTGGTCATCTTCCGCCAGCCGGGCGCCAACATGATCGAGACCGTCGATCGGGTGAAGGCCATGATGCCGCAGCTGCAAGCCTCCATCAGCCCGTCGATCCATCTCAGCGTGATCATCGACCGCACCACCACCATCCGCGCGTCCATCCGCGAAGTAGAAATCACACTGGTAATTTCCGTCATCCTGGTCATCCTGGTGGTTTTCGTCTTCCTGCGAAACTACTGGGCCACGCTGATCCCCAGCGTAGCCGTCCCGCTTTCCCTTGTCGGCACCTTCGGCGTGATGTATCTCTGCGGCTACAGTCTCGACAATCTCTCGCTGATGGCCCTGACTGTCTCCACGGGTTTCGTCGTCGATGACGCCATCGTGGTCATCGAAAACATCACCCGGCACCTGGAACAAGGCATGAAGCCGTTCGCCGCCGCCATGCTGGGCGCGCGCGAGATCGGCTTCACGGTGGTCTCCATGAGCACCTCGCTGGTCGCCGTCTTCATCCCGCTGCTCCTGATGGGCGGCATCGTAGGCCGGCTGTTTCGTGAATTTGCAATCACGCTCAGCGTCGCGGTGGGGATCTCGCTCCTGGTCTCGCTCAGCACCACGCCGATGATGTGCGCGCTCTTTTTACGCCGCGACACCAAGCAACACGGCCGCGCCTATCACTTCGCCGAGCGCGCCTTTGATCGCTTGCTCCGCGCCTACGACCTCTCTTTGCGCTGGGTTCTCCGCCACCAATTCCTGATGCTCTGCGTGACCATCCTGACCATGATCGTAAGCACGACTCTCTACATCGACACGCCGAAAGGTTTCTTCCCGCAGCAAGATGTCGGCCGCATCATGGGCTTCATCCAGGCCGATCAGGACGTCTCATTCGCCACCATGCGGGAAAAGGTGAAATCCTTCACCGAGGTCGTCCGCCAGGATCCCGCCATCGACACGCTGACCGCCTTCACCGGCGGTGGCAGCGGCAACAACAGCGGCCGTTTTTTCGCTCAGCTCAAGCCTCTCAGTAAGCGCAAGATCAGCGCCGACCTGGTCATCGAGCGTCTCAGGCCCAAGCTCGACGCCATCCCGGGCGCCTCACTATTCCTGCAAGCAGTGCAAGACATCAACGTAGGCGCGCGTTTCGCCGGCGCCCAATATCAATACACCTTACAAGCTGACCGCATCGGCGACTTGATCGAGTGGGCTCCCCGCCTCATGAAGAGCATGTCCCAGATCTCCGACCTCCGCGACGTCAACACCGATCAGCAACTCAACGGGCTGCAGGCATCACTGGTCATCGACCGCGACACCGCCGGTCGCCTCGGTGTTTCCGTCTCCGAAATCGATAACACCCTCAACGACGCCTTCGGCCAGCGCCAGGTCTCCAACATCTATAAGGGCAACAATCAGTACCACGTCGTCCTCGAAGTACTACCCCAATTCCAGCGCAATCCCGATACGCTGGCCAACATCTACGCCGCTTCGAGCAGCGGAAAACTGATTCCGTTGAGCGCCTTTGCCCATTTCGAGCCATCCAACAGCGCGCTTACCGTCAATCACCAGGGCATCTTCCCCGCGATCACCCTGTCCTTCAATCTCGCTCCCGGCGGCTCCCTGGGTCCCGCCGTAGAAAAAATCGAAGCAGCCCAGCGCGAACTCAACATGCCCCCAACGGTTCACGGCACGTTTCAAGGCACGGCCCAGGCCTTCCAGGACTCGCTCTCCTCCGAACCTCTGCTAATCATCTCCGCACTCGCCGCTGTGTACATCGTTCTCGGCATCTTGTACGAGAGTTACATTCACCCCATCACCATTCTCTCCACTCTTCCTTCTGCGGGCGTCGGCGCACTGCTCGCCATTCGTTTCATCGGAGCCGATCTCAGCATCATCGCGTTAATCGGAATCATTCTTTTGATCGGCCTGGTTAAGAAGAACGCCATCCTGATGATCGATTTCGCCGTCCAGACCGAGCGCGAACAAGGGAAGTCGAGCGTCGAAGCAATCTACCAAGCGTGCCTGTTGCGCTTCCGCCCGATTATGATGACCACCATGGCCGCTTTGCTGGGTGCACTTCCGCTGGCTTTGGGAACCGGCATGGGCGCTGAACTTCGCCGCCCTCTGGGCATCACCATCGTCGGCGGTTTGATCTTCAGTCAGGCACTCACGCTGTTCACCACTCCCGTCGTTTATTTGTATCTGGATCGCTTGCAGACTTGGATCCAGCGTTCTCGAGCTCAAGCCGTGTCACCCGCCGCCGCTCACTCCGATTAACGCTCACACTCCTCCAAGCGCGCTTTCTCTCCCGAAATTTTTATCCACTAGACAGTGAGGGGCGTTAGCGGTTATATGGAGGCACGGAAAGGTTCCAGGTAGGCCCTAGCCGTAGCAAACTCCCGAAATGGGTCTCCAGGATTTCCCGCCCCTTGTTGAGACAACGGTCGAAACAACTGTAGAGACAATTCCGTGACTCTGTTGGGACATAAAAGGTCTTGGCTTCGCTCGAACGTTGATCTATCTTTTGTCGCCGTCCCCTGCCCAGGACGCAAAACGAACCGGTGGAAATCAGGTGCATCGCGAATTTTCGCGAACTCTATAGACTTTGCGGTGCGCGGCGGTAGGTTCGCCGCAGCCGTGCAGGTGCGCTGCAAGCTTTCGAGTTTTTGGCATCATCAGTGCAAATGTCTCGGGATGTGGTAAAGGTTCGGGGGTTCCGGCTATGAAATCTGTACTCTGCCTGCCCATGGTTGTGGTTTTTTCCCTCGGTTTGGGATCTTATTCGGAGGTTCGTGCGCAAGACTCCGCCCCTCCTGCGCCGGCTTCAACGCCAGCCCCGGCAAATCCGTCCTCCCAGCCGCCGAGCGTGACCCTTGCCATTCCTGGTCCGATCCGTTCGTTCCTGCGTATGGCGGCCATCAGCCAAAAGGTTTCGCCCGACGAGATCGCACCTTTGCTGGCGCGCAACATCTTCCTGCTCGGCTACGAAGGGCCGCAGAGTTCAGCCCATGAAACCGAATATCTGATTCTGCTGAATCGCTACGTGCAGCAATCCCGGGAATTGGTCACGCTGGCCGGGCCCACCGGCGTGATTCATGTTTCCAATTGCGAGGATGCCAAGCCGCTGCTGCTGATTCTGGGCTATCGGTCCCGGCCAGACTGCGGGCAAAAGGGCACTTACGTCGAAACAGTGGACCCCCAAAAGGCATTCTTAACCATCGATTCCGGATTCCCACTGCCGGAACTCGAGAAGGTTCTGCAAGAAGGCAAGCCCTTCGCTTATTCCGTTCCCACTTCCCGTGTTCCTGTGCTGTTCACCGAGGCGGATTGGACCGCGGCGGCGAGAAAAGTAAGACCAAATGAAGGCAAAGATCTGATCGACACACTGATCCACGATCCTGTTTTGGCACGACTGTACTGGGGCATGGGGAGGATCGACCGGGAAACGCAAGCGGCCTTATATCAATCGCCGGGCCTCAAGAAACTCTACGTGGTTGCGCCCGTTCTGGACTTCTACGGTAGTCACATTCGCATTCGGGGGGGACGCGTACTTGTTCCCGGCGGATCGCGCGCCGAGGCTGGCTGGAAAGATTTGGTCGGTGTCGGCCCGGACTCCCCAGGAGACTTTGTCGGTCACTTGCTTGCCAAAGACAACGGCTGGCTGGCCGCCTACTTTGACTCGCTGTCGCGCGTGAACCAGGTGCAACAAGCGCATTTCGCCGAAGGACACCGGTTGCGGCGCGATTACGAGGGCCTCCGCGGTAAGGAAAACTCATCGGACGCGACGCGCGGCGTCTTCCGTTCGGATCCTCGCCTCCTGCTTCTCCTCACTCGCCTTCAGTGGGATGCCGACGGCGAACCGCATGTCCCTGGGAATATCGAAGTGTGGAAGAGAATTCTCGCCCAAAAGAACGATTCCCAGATCGTGCGCGAGTGGGGCAGGCGGTCGAGGCACTGGGACAACGCGGAGCAGTTGCTGGAAGGAATGTTCGCGCTCTCTCGCGTGCAATCCGAATCGGGGCCGTTGCAAGCGTACCTGATGATGTGCGACCTCGACAGCCGTCGCGCCAGCGATCATCGTTTGAGCCCGGCAACCGTGGAGCTGCTCGCCAGCAGATATTCTCAATTCAGCGATCAATACCTGATCTTTTCCGAGTTTCCTGATTTGGACGACAACGCGATCGGGAACTTCATCTCCGTGGCCTCGGAGCTTGACGGCATCCACAATCAGAACGTGCGCGGCAACGCCATGGGGACGTTTCAGTCGGCCGTGGGCATTTGGCAAATACTCGCGCGTCAAGGGGAAATACCTCGGGACGAGCTGAACATCTCGTTCCAGAAAGTCATCAAGCCTTTTAGCAAGGTCAATTCTCCGACGCAACTTTTCGATGCCGGCCGCAGTTCTCTGCGAGAAATATCGCTGGTTGCCACCGGCAAGCCCGAAACTACTCAGGACGAGATCATCAATTTGCTCGCCGGACCCAACCAGATGAGCCCCGAAGGCCAGCGCATGCATCAGGCGCTCGCCAATCGTATGCGTTCGGTGCTCGATGCCCAGCGCCTTGTTTCCCTCGACACCCTTCTGACGCTCGGCGACGGCTTGCACGACGTCGCGCACGTCAAAGCGCAAGCCAACACGTTGCTTCCCCTGGCTGCCGAGCTCCGCGAGTTCGAGATGCCGCAGCCCATTTTCAAGAACAGCGAACGCGATCAGTGGGCCGCCGGCATTTACAACAATCATCACACCGAACTGCAGATGCGCACGGACTTGACCAAAGTCGTCAAGTCTCCCAACTCCGCCGATCAACTTGCGGAAGCGCGTGGCCAGCTGGCCTCCTTGTTGCGGGACACGCTCGTGGGCCTCAACTACGCGTATTACGAACCACCCGGCGCGCAGATCCTGCACAACAATCCGCTCTTTGTTCGCTCTCACGACTTCGCGGGAGACACGGTGACCGGCGTCGAGAAGCAAGCTTGGCAGGCTCCGCAATTGTTCGGCGCGGGTTCGCCGGCCGGCGGCGGTGCACGCCTGGTCGGATCGCTGGCCGATCTTCCCTATGTCCTCGCCGATGCGGAGCAGGACTTCATCGCTCCGGAAAACGTGCAAGCCCTGATCTGGCGCCAGGTGGTGCCGGGTCTTTTGACCAGCGCCGTCGTCCCAAGGTGGTGGGGTGTGAGCCCCAAGGAACTTCACGCGGTGGCCTTGTATCAGCGATCTGGCGAGGAAATCCTGGAAGCTTCCCAACAGAACGAGGAGCTTCGCAATCAGGCGCTGAATATTCTTTCCGATCGCATGTCCCCGCAACGGCTGGAGTTTGTCGAGCAGGCCCTCCACGCCGGGCATGCGGCGCAACTCTCCGTTCAATTGATGCCAGCGGACACCTACTATCTCGCCGCGGAATACCATCGAAGATTTTCGGATCGCAAAGACTCCTTTGGCTCCGCTGGAGCAGAACTTGTAGATTTGCTCCAGAGCAGTCCCGACGACATCAGCATGGATCGGCTATCGCGAGACTTCGGGGTGCCACATCCTGCGCTCGAACAAAGCTATGGGCGCCAGCTCCTGAACGTCCAGCCATTCCCCGCGTTCATGGGCTACTCCAGCCGCTTTCTGGCGGAGTCCTGGGATTCCAACAATCTGTACTGGGCACGTTTGGCCGACGAAAAGGGATATTCGCCGGTGGTGTTGAACCGCTTGGTTCCAGAACTTACGCGTCGCATGGTCGAGAAAATTTTTGCCACCGACCTGGAAGACTGGCCGGCGCTTCTGCGCGCGGCGCGAGAGACGGGTGACGAGTTTCGGCTGGGAAAGAACGCCGCGGCGGCAGACGCGGGCGCGATTTCTCAGCCGTAGTGCGCTGTTTCAGGTGTAGATGAGCGAGTGGTTCGAACCGGAGAGCGCGGCTTCAGCCGTGCCGTACGCTCACGGCGAGATCCGGCTTTAGCCGCTGAGGGCGGCTGTTAGCCTTGCCACGCGAACTCAAATCATCTGTCTTGAACGCGCATTGCTCGGACATCGAAGCTCAGGATAGGGACGCCATGGCTAAAAGATACTTTGTCGTTGTTGCGGTACTCATCGGCTTACTCTCAGGTTCCGGAACGCGGATGGCCGCTCAGCAAGACGGCACGCGCTTTCGTATTTCTGTCGATCTCGTGCAATTGAATGTCGCCGTCACGGACGCCAAGGGCAACTACATTACCGGTCTCAAGCCGACCGATTTCATGGTCTCCGAAGACGGCATCACCGAAAAAGTCGCTACGTTTGAAGAGGGCAATGGTCCCACCCGCAGGTTGCTGGATGTTGGGCCGGAAAACGCCAAGGCCGACGCGGGTACAGGCGGTCCGGTGGAAGCCGCCGGATCGCGAGACGCAAACCAAACACTGGGCGAAGCTATCGCCGGGGCCAACGTCTTCATCCTTTTCGACACCAGCAACTACATGTATCGCGGTTTCGTCTTTGCGCAGGATGCCATTTCCGATTTCGTTCGTTCGCTCGAGACCGCTGACAAGGTAGCCTTCTATTCCTACAGCCGCGATCTCTATCGTTCCGCCCCTCTCACCGCCGACCGCACCGAGGTGGTCAAGGGCGTGCGTACCACCGTTGCCGGTGACGATGCCGCGCTGTACAACTCGCTCCTGTTGACGCTGAAAGACGCCTCCGGCTTCACCGGCAGAAAAGTGGTCGTCGTCTTCTCCAACGGTCCCGACAACGCAAGCATGGTCCCGCCCGAAGACGTCGCGGAATTGGCGCAATCCACCGGCATTCCCATTTACATGATCAGTACGCGCGAGGCCAAGCTCGAGCCGGTCTCCACCGTGGTCTTCGAGCGCATGACCGCAGCCACCGGTGGCAAAGCTTATTTCGCCAACAGTTGGCGTGACGAACGCCGCGCCTTCGCCTCCATCCGCGACGACCTCGGACATCTCTATTCCATCAGCTACTACCCGGAGCCTAATCCCAACCGCGGATGGCGCGCCATCAACGTGAGACTCGTCGGCGAACATGGCAAGAAATATCACGTCCGCACGCGTAACGGCTATCGCCCACAGACGAACCGGTTCTCCTCGGAGGCCGCTTCCTCGTCCGTATCTCAGGTCATGCCGTCCCAGAAATAGGCGTCCTTGGTCGTGATGACCTGCAACGCCGGGGGCAGTCCGCGACGCCTCAGGGCTGTTTTCAGCGAGCCGCGGTTCACCGCTGGCTCGTAAGCACTCATTCTGATTGACTCAGCTGGATTCCCGAGTCTGTAACGGCTTGAAGCATGGTCGGACGCGTCCATCCGTGCTTCAAAATATCGGGATGCTCGTGACCCCCGTGGTCAGTTCCGATAGGCAACAATGAGCGGTGGAGGGTTGTAGGGAGTGGGTCAAAACGAAAATTCTCTGGGAAGAACGAAAGCATAGTAATAAACTGTTATATTACCATAAAGTTAAGATATCTGTTGAGGGGAACTTAGGTGGGTACCTTTTGCCTTAAGGATTCGGCAACGGAGCGGCGAAACATAGGTGCCGGAGACGGTGAGGCCCGATGCACGGGCGGACAAGCCGTCCTTCGATGCTCTGGGGGACCAGGGCTACGAGGACTCTGTGCTGGGCTACAGGTTGGGTGATGGGGATTGACGAGTTGCGCGGGTGACGCCCGGCGTGAAACAATCCCCGTCCATGTCAGCCTTTCGAAATACGGGCGCACTTCGACCCATCCTGGTCCTGCTGTTCTGTGCAACAGCTTTGCACGCTCAGTCCACCAGGCCAGAATCCGAAAAAAAGCTGGCCCACGACATCTACAAACAATTCATCGAGATACAGTCGGGCTTCACCACCGGGGCGACGACGCCGGTCGCCGAAGCAGCAGCCGCCCGCCTGAAAGCCGCCGGCTTTCCCGACTCCGACATCTTTGTCGGCGGCGCTATCCCCAAGAAAGCCAATCTCGTAGTCCGCTATCACGGGGCCGGGGGACACAAGCCCATTCTGCTGCTTGCCCACACCGATGTCGTCGAAGCCAAGCGCGAAGACTGGACCACCGATCCGTTCCAACTCGTCGAGAAAGACGGCTACTTCTACGGCCGCGGCACCGGCGACGATAAAGCTCAGGCCGCCGTTTGGATCGCCAATCTTATTCGTTACAAACAGGAAGGTTTCAAACCTGACCGCGACATCATCGTCGCCCTAACCGCCGACGAAGAGGGCGGCGGTCCGTACAGCGGTATCCAATGGCTGCTCAAGAATCACCGCGAACTGATCGATGCGGAGTATGCGTTGAACGAAGGCGGCTGGGGCGAATCGCTGGATGGCAAGAAAATCTCCAACGACGTGCAGGTCAGCGAGAAATACGTCATCAACTACCGCTTCGAGGTGCACAACAAAGGCGGCCACAGCTCCCTGCCGGTTCCGGACAATGCGATTTATCACCTCGCTGTCGCACTGGAACATCTCTCAAACTTCAGTTTCCCGTTGAAGACCAATGAAGTGACGGCCGCTTATTTTAAGCAAATGGCGAAAATCGAAACCGGTCCAACCAAGGAAGATCTGGCGAGAGCGGCAGAAGGTGCACAAGAAGCGATGGCCCGCCTAGCCGCTGCAACCCCCGCGTTCAATGCCACGCTGCGCACCACTTGCGTCGCCACGCAACTGGAAGGCGGCCACGCGATAAACGCTCTGCCTCAGCTTGCCGCCGCCAACGTGAACTGCCGCGTTCTGCCCGAGGACTCCGCCGATTACGTCACCAGTACGCTGCAAAAGGTTGTCGCGGACGATCAGGTCAGCATCAAAATTCTCGGCGACGTATCCACAGGACCTGCCTCCCCGATGCGCCCCAATCTCCTGACCGCCATCCGTGAAACCACCAACAAGACGTGGCCCGGCGTCCCCACGGTTCCCATCATGGTCATGGGCGCTACCGACGGCAAATATTTGCGCATCGCCGGCATACCCACCTACGGCGTCCAGGGCTTCTTCTTCGATCGCAACGACATCCGCTTCCACGGTCGCGACGAACGTATGGCTGTACAATCGTTCTACGAAGGCCAAGCCTTCCTTTACGACTTGATCAAGCAACTTTGTACGCCGTAGCAAGGAATCGCCGTCACCGCTGGCACAGGTATTGCTGCTGTGGACCTCTTGTAGGCACTGTAGGCAGGGCCGAACTGCGGCACAGCCGTGCTGTGCCCGTACAAGAACGTGCGGACCCGACACCGGCGGGAAGCCGGCAACGCAGTTTTTCACCACGATGTTACGAACTGCCAATCAAATAGCCGGTGAAAAAGACCAGCAAACCGCCCACGATGACCTGAAACGCGGCCTGCAAAAACGGCGTATCCATATACCGGTGCCGGATGTAAGCGATCACCGCAAGTTCCACCATGACCACGAAAATCGCGATCGTCGTCGCCAGATGAAAACTCGAAATTAAAAAGGGAAGGGTGTGGCCGATTCCGCCCGCGGTGGTCATCAATCCGGTAGCCGTCCCGCGAATCCACGGCGACCCGCGCCCTGTTAACGATCCGTCGTCCGACAACGACTCCGCAAATCCCATCGAGATACCGGCACCGACCGACGCTGCCAGTCCCACCAGAAACGCATCCCAACTCTTGTGGGTAGCAAACGCCGCCGCAAACAACGGCGCCAGCGTGGAAACCGATCCGTCCATCAACCCCGCCAGCCCTGGCTGCACCACCTGCAGCAAAAACAATTTCCGGTGCGATTCGTCCTCCTGCTGCCGGTCGGTCAGGTTCAGATTTTTCTCCAGATTTCCGGCCGTCTGGGTGTGCTTGCGTTCCTCGTCCGCCAGCTTGTTCAATAATTCCCGCGTTGAAGCGTCTGTCGTTCTCGCAATGGCGCGCTGGTAGAAGCGTTGCGCCTCCAGTTCCATCACTTCGGCTTGCTTCCTCGCCACGTTCACGCCCAACGGCCGCACCAGCCAAGTCGGCCGCCGCGTCAGAAACCCTTTCACGTTTTCTCGCCGGATCAGGGGTATGTGCTCGCCAAAGCGTTGGCGGAACATCGCCAGCAGACGGTCGCGATGCACGACTTCTTCCTCGCGCATTTCCTCGAACATCGTCGCCGTCGCTGGATAAGACTCGCGCAGGGCATCCGCGAATTCGCCGTAAATCCGCCCATCCTCTTCTTCCGAGGAAATCGCCAGCGCCAGAATTTCCTTTTCCGTCAAATCCTTGAATTTTTTTAACATCAAGTCCTTCCCTCGACAGTTTCGTTGAAGCAGCATCGCACAAAGCGCGCGCCGAAGTCATCTCGCGCCAAAGTCGTCTCAAGCCTTTGCTGCATCTAACTTGCGAACCAAGAGTCCAATCATTCCACCGTTTTACAGGAGACACGAAATGTCGGAATCCAAGTCCACTGAGAACGTGCAAACAATTTCCCGCGATCGTCTGGCGGAACTTTTAAACGAAGATCTGTCGCGCGAATACCAGGCCATCATCGGGTATGTGGTGTATTCCCAGGTGTTGAAAGGTGCCGAATACATGAGCATTGCCGACCAGCTTCAGCTGCATGCCGCGCAGGAGCTGCAACACGCTTTGACTCTCTCGCGCCAGATCGACTATCTCGGTAAAATGCCGACGGTCACACCCAAGGCGGTGAAAACCTCGGAAGATTCCAAGCAGATGCTGCGTTTTGATCTCGAGAATGAGAATGAGACGGTGCGAAATTACCGCGATCGTGTCCGCCAGTGCGAGGCGCTCGGCGAATTCGCCATGGCCGAGCAGATCCGCCAGATCCTCATGCAGGAACAGGATCATCAGATCGACCTGGCGACCGCCCTCGGAGAAGAAGTTCCCGACATGAGCAAGCCCGCCAAGAAAAACTAGCCGTCCGAACAGCGGTTTCAAGAAACTCGCGACGCCTTGCAGTCGGATGGGGCGTACTTTGTCATTCGCGCCCGATCTGATCGATTTTCTTCTGAATGGCGAACTTGTCCAGACTCCCGAGCGGCAAGGAAAGCAACAGACTGATTCTTCGGTCCAGAATCAGGAATGCGTCCTGGAAGGATTTTTCGATCTGTTCTGGCGTTCCTTCCGCTCCGGCGGGATCGGGCACTCCCCAGTGAGCGGTCGTGGGCTGGCCCGGCCAGACGGGACACACTTCTTTCGCGGCGTTGTCGCAGACGGTAAATACAAAATCCATTTGCGGGGAGCCCAGCACGGCAAATTGGTCCCAAGGTTTGCACCGCAAACCAGTCGTCGGAAGCTTCGCTGCTTCAATTTGACGAAGCGCGGCCGGATGGACCGCTCCTTTTGGATGGCTACCCGCGCTGTAAGCTTTGAAATTCGGGAAACCTTTTCGATTCAGGATGGCCTCGGCCATGATCGAACGCGCCGAGTTTCCAGTACACAGGAACAGTACGTTGTAACGTCCTTGCATGGCTGCGGGGCCTCGTTTCGTCTCCGTTGGTTAGTTGCAGCAGGCTGGTCCGCAGCAAGCCCTTTCCGCGGTTGCAACAGGCTTGACCGCACGGATGAAGGCGCTCATGAACTTGCCGTCCACCTGGGGCGCGAGCGCATCCGCATCCAGGCCTTCGCGCGCCAGGAATACGCGCGCGTCTTCGACGCGGTAGACGCGCGTCGGTTCGACCACGATCTGCTCGAAGCCGGCGGCTGCGAGCTTGCTGCGATACTCGTTTTCTTCCAGCGCTCCTGCGATGCAACCGACCCACAGCAACACGCTCTTGCGAATCTCCGGCAACATTTCGCCGCGGGTCACCACGTCGGACACCGCAAAGCGCCCGCCGGGCTTTAGCACACGAAACGTTTCGCGCAGTACGCGATCTTTGTCCGCGGACAAATTGATGACACAGTTCGAGATGATCACATCCACGGAATTGTCGGGCAGGGGAATGTTTTCGATCTCGCCCTTCAGGAATTCCACATTCTCGACGCCGGCCTTTTCCTTATTTTTGTTCGCCAGCGCCAGCATTTCATCGGTCATGTCGAGCCCGTAGGCCTTTCCGGTGGGCCCAACGCACTTCGCCGACAGCAGCACGTCGATGCCGCCACCCGATCCCAGATCGAGCACAACCTCGCCAGCATTCAATTTCGCCAGTGCCGTGGGATTCCCGCAGCCTAGTGAAGCCAACATCGCTTGGGCAGGAATTTGCTGCGCCTGCTCGGCGTCATAGAGGTTCGAGGTAATTGCGTCACAGCTAGAACCTTCGGAACGAGCGGCTCCGCAGCAGGAGCTTCCGCCGCTGTTCACCCGCAACGCCGCCTGCCCGTATTTCTCCTTCACCACATCTTTAATGCTTGCGTCACTCATGTCGCTCTCCTATTTGCAAACTTGCACGATGTCCTGCGGCTTCACAGCTTTGTTTCGCGTGCAACACTCCGCGTAAAGAAATTGCAGCACCGCTTGCAGCGCCTCGGTGTTCGCGGTATAGCGCAAAAACGTGCTTTCGCGCCGCACCAGCACCAGGTCTTCGTTTCTGAGTTTGTCGAGGTGATGCGAGAGGGTGGAATTCGGGATATCCAGCTCGGACTGAATTTCGCCGACAACCAAGCCTTCGGGATGGGCCGACAACAGTAGTTGCATGATGCGCAGCCGCGGCTCGGTGCCCATGGCCGAAAACATATCGGCATATTTGGCGACCTGCTCGGCGTTCTTTTTAGAGGAAATGAGCGTCATATTTCGATAATTGCAGAAATATGGAGTAGCGTCAAGGGGAAAACGGAGTGCTGGGTGTTGGGGGCACAGCCGTGCTGTGCCCTACAAGCCAGATCGTGCTAGCGCAGGCCCTTCCTCATCTCGGTGGTTCGGGCGGTGCTGCGTTCTCTGTGCTAGAGTGTCCCGCGCTATGACCAGACTTCACAGAATATTTGCCCACATCTGCATTCTGTTCGTGTGCATCTCCCTAACGGGTTCGTTGCGCGCGCAGCAAACAAAACGCGGCATCGCGCCCGAGGACTACCTTTCGTTTCAATTCGCCGGCGACCCGCGTCTTTCGCCTGACGGCAAGCTTGTGGCGTACGTCGTCACGACCATCGACCAAAAGAAAAACCGGCGGGAATCGGGGGTATGGCTGGTCAATGCCGACGGCACCGGCGCGCCGCACCTTGTCAGCGCGGAAGGATTCAGCTCGAATTCGCCGCGCTGGTGCCCGGACGGAAAGACGCTGGCGATCCTTTCCGCGCGCTCAGTGGGGGCAGAATCGCCGTCGTCGTCCTCGACACCGGCGGAAACGCCGAAGCCGCAGATCTATCTGCTTTCGATGAGTGGCGGAGAAGGCGTTGCGCTCACGAAATTAAAGAACGCGGTGCAGAATTATCAGTGGTCGCCCGACGGCGCCCGGATCGTTCTCGTTACCGCCACCGGCCCCAGCGACGCCATCGCCCCCGCCGACCGCAAGAGCGACGTTCGCCACTACACGCACATCCAGTACAAATTCAATGACACCGGATGGTTTGACGACAAACGCCGCCACCTGTGGGTAGTCAATGTCGCCAGCGGCGAGGCCAAGCAAATCACCGACGGCCAAGACTGGAACGACACCGATCCGCAATGGTCGCCCGACGGCACGCGCATCGCTTTCGTGTCCGACCGCACCGGCAAGGCTTACGACGACAGCTACAACACCGATGTGTGGGTCATCCCTTCCGGCGGAGGCGCGCTCACCAAGATTTCCGATCACGCCTTTGAGGATGAGAGTCCGCGCTGGTCGCCGGACGGCCAGCAAATTTTGTTTACCGGGCAAACGTCGCGCCACCAATATCCCAAGCTCTATGTCGCGAACGCTTCCGGCGGCACAGCGTCACAGCTTGCCGCGAAAGATCTGGACACGATCCCCACGGAATTGGCATGGCCGGCGCCCGGCTCGTTCTTCTTTGCCGCAGGCGAGAAGGGCGAAACACGATTCTTTCGCGGCGATCCCATTGCGCACACGTTTTCAGCTGTCATCTCCGGCCCTCGCGGCCTACACGCTTTCGACATCAGTGCCAGGGCGGGCAAGATGGTTTATCTCGCCAACGATTTTCAACATCTCGACGATCTCTACGTGGCGAGTTTAGACGGCACCGGCGAACACCAGTTGACGCATCTCAATACGGCGTTGTGGGCGCAACTGGATCTGCAACCCGTCGAACGCTTGCCGTATAAGAGCAGCGACGGCTGGCCAGTCGATGGTTTCTTCGTGAAACCGCTTGGCTGGCGGGCCGGCGTGAAATATCCGATGGTGCTCGTCATTCACGGTGGGCCGGAAGGCATGTTCGGAGTCGATTGGTATCACGAATTCCAGGTGTACGCGGCCAAAGGATGGGCCGTCTTCTTCTGCAATCCTCGCGGCTCGACCGGCTACGGCGAAAAATTTGAACTCGGGGAGATCAACAACTGGGGCCGCATGGATTATCAGGACATCATGACGGGTGTGGACGCCGCGCTGCAAAAATTTCCCTGGGTAGATTCCTCAAAATTGGGCGTGACCGGCGGCAGTTACGGCGGCTATATGACCAACTGGATCGTTTCGCACACCGATCGCTTCAAGGCCGCAGTAACGCTGCGGTCCGTCTCGAACTTCATCAGCGATGAGGGCACGCGCGATGGCGCCTACGGTCACGAGGAATATTTCAAAGGGCTCGTATTTGATGATTTCGATCAATATTGGGAAGCGTCGCCGCTAAAATACGCGCGCAACGTTCATACGCCGACGCTGGTTCTCCATTCCGACAACGACTTCCGCGTCCCCATCGAACAGGGCGAACAATGGTTTCGTGCTCTGCAACATTACGGCGTTCCGTCGGAGTTGGTGTTATTCCCCCGCGAGAACCACAATCTCACGCGCACGGGCGAACCAAAACATCTGGTCGAAAGCCTCAATTGGCAGCTCTACTGGTTCGATCGCTATTTAAATGGCAACGCGAACGCCAAGCCCCCGGACGCGCAAGAACCTGCAAAGCAGCGCGAGTCAGTGTCTGGTTCCCGCTAAGCGGCGCTGCGCGAGGCAACTTCGCTATCGCAGCCGCGAATAGGGCTGGGCCGAATAGGGCTTTCCCCACCGTTTGTTTCCTGACATCGTCACGGTTTCGCTCGTTGATTTCACGTTGATTTCACGTGTTGATTCACGGTTGCAACGGGCGTATGTTCCGAGTTCCACCTTCAATCAAGGAGACGTCCATGAGAAATCATCTCGCAGGATCCGAATTTCGAGCTTTCGCTGCGCGTCAATGCTTGCTCTTGGCCCTGGTGCTCATCACGGCTTACCCGCTGCTCGGATCAACCCAGAACTTCAGCGTCCCCGATGACGTAGCCCTGCGCATTCGCCTGGACGACACGCTGACCAGCGTCGACTCTGAAGTAGGTGACCCGTTCAGTGCCACGGTCGTTGACAAGGGCGACTACCAGGGCGCGCGCATCTACGGCCACATCACCAACATCGACATGTCCGGCCGGGTAGACGGCCATACCAGTATGGTCCTGCAATTCGATCGCTTGGTCATGACCGACGGGCGCCGCGCGCCGATTCATGCAGAAATCATTGAGCTGTACCATGCACCTTCTGGCGAGAAGGTGGACGTCGAAGGGGCCATCGAATCAGGTGGGCGAGGCCGCAAGACTTTCGAGCACACCGCGCTTGGCGCGGGCGCCGGAGCGCTGCTCGGCGGCATCTTCGGCGGCGGCAGAGGCGCGGGTATCGGTTCCATTATTGGTGGTGCGGGTGGCTTGGGCACCACCGCTTTTCACGGACGCCAAAAAATTGCGCTGAATAGCGGCCTCGAAATGCTGATCCGCATAACCGGACGCTAGAGTTTCTCGAAGAAGTGGGCGACCTTTTTGCCGGCTGTTTCGGTGTAGTAGACGGTGACTTTGCCGGACTTGTCGGCGCCTTTGCCGATCTCTTTCGCGGAATCGGCCGTGTCGTGGGCTACTACATGAAACGTGTGATCGGTGCCATCCGCGGCTTTGACTACGACCGTTTTGCCGTCTTCGCTCACGTGCGTGACCGTGCCATCGACGGCATGCATTCCATCCTTACCGACTTTGTCGACTTCGACGGCAGTTTCTTCCGCGCCTTTTGCCGTGTAGTGAGCGACAACCTCTGAGCCTTCGGTGAGTCCGTGGAAGGCGTCTTTGCTGCCGGCAGCGGCGGCATGAGCCCCGTGAACGGTGGTCTTATCCGCGAAATGAAACGTGTGTTCCGTGCCTTCCTTTGTTTTGACCGCGATGGTTTTGCCCGCGGCGTCAACTTTTGTGACGGTGCCGTGCACGGCGGAGACCACATCTTCGGCCGCGCGGGCCGACAGGACTACGAACGAGACGAGAATCAGAAAACGAAGCGAGAATTTGAGCATGCAAAACCTCCACTCTGTCATTCACAATCGATATAGTGCCGAAGAGAATATCGCAGGGAAACGGGAAAATATAGAACAAACAGCGCGGGACTCCCACTGGAAGGGAGCGCATGCCGATCAAATGGACGATGAGGAGCCACGCCTAGCGCGCCGCTCATCGCCTGTTAACGATTACTTTTCGAGCTGCGCCGCAACCTCGGGGAGCACCGCTGTGCCTTCGATGCGTACCGCGTCGAGTGCCCGCGGATCCAAGCCCAAAGCCTTCAGGACCGTGGGTGCGACCTGCGTGGTTGTCGTGGGCGCGGAAACGGTCTGCGACCGAAAGGATGGATGAGCTACCAGTAACATGACGTTGGTATCGTCGTGGCCGAAGCCTCCATGATCTCCGAGGGCCGAGCCGGGACCGATGTAGGTCACGCCCACGTTGGGCGTCACGATAATGTCGGGCGAGCGTGGATCCTGACCTGGTTCCAGACCGCCGACGTTGTAGTTCAGCGCGAGCGTCGGCCCGTAGAAAATCTGCCCGAGCCCGATCGCGGCCGCGCTGCTTTCAAGTAGCTGCACCGCCGAAGTCACGCTCGCGCCCTTGTTTAGCCAGAGGACCGATACGTCGTCTTCGGTGGCGCCAATGCCACCCACGGTCAACGGCGATTCCGAAGCGGGAATGGCCGTACCTAACAGCGTTGCCGGCGTATTGGGGTTGGCCACGAATAGATTTGGATCGATGGGCGACATGCCGTGTTTCGCGGTGATGATGATCAGGGTGTCATTGTAGATGTCCGCATTCTTGAGCGCGTTGACGATCTCGCCGATCGACGTGTCCACGTACTCGATCTCGGTGAGCAACTCCGCACTGGGTAAAGCTGCGGCGTTCTGGTATCCGCCCGTGCCCACACCAGATTCGATCAGGATTTGGCCCGTGTACACCGACTGAAAATTCATGCCGAACACGGCTGGTGTCTCCGCTGGCGCGCCGTTGTGCGTCTTCCCCGCAATCTGGTTGAGCAAGGCGTTCAGCCGCAGCGCGTCATAGCACTGGATGTTGGCGAAGCTGTTGTTCCACCCGGACAGGCTGCTCGCGTCGGGGACGGTGGCGCAGGAAACGCCATCCGCGGTAGTTACACCGGGCAGCGGCACGACGTTCGAGTCGACCTCCGGTGCGTAATAGTCATTCAGGCCGTGGCCGCCGGGCCCACCCACCATGGAATACGATGGATGCTTATCGATCCACGCAGTATAGCCGCCCGCGGCATGGACCACGCCAAAGATGGTATTGGTGCGCACAAAGTTCCAGGGATAGACCGGCGCGCAGCCCTTCGCCGGATCGCGTGACAGCTTGGTCGGATCGAGCGAGGCGATGCCGCCTTCGGTAAGTGTGGCACCGGGCGCGCCACCGTTCAGCTTGGTATCGTCGATGTCCACGCCTTGGTCGTTGTCGGTGGTTGTGCCGTTGGGTGGTGCAAACGGCGTGCAGGTCGCCGCAGCCAAGCCCGTGCCGGTCGTCGTGGCCGGTCCGTCAAGCGAGCGGTCGTAGGCCACGTCATAGTAGAGCCCGGTCGATTTGGGCGTGCCGCCGGTGACCAGCGCTGCGATGCCGGGGAAGGAGTCCGAGGGCTTTGACGACGAGGCACTCACATAGGTGATCCCCGTTCGGCCCAGAGCTGCCATGTTCGGGCAATATGGATCTCCTCCATTGGCGCCCGCGATCCCGTGGGTACAGTTATAGAAATCCACCGCGTGCATGCCGTCAATGCTCAGCAGCAGGACATGCTTGACGTGCTTCGAGCCGACCGTGTCCGAATCAGCCGCCACGCGAGGCGTCCATGACGCCAGCGTGATCGCTACGGCTGCTCCGGCCGATACGAGTGCATTCGTTTTCATGTAAATCTCCCGCCGGAGTGTTGGCCACCAAACGATACGCAGACATTACTTCTCTGTGAATACTCGGCTAGTTCTGTCTCGGCGGGCTTGGCTCGGGCCCCGGGAGCTACAAAGAAAGAGCCCCGCCGCGGGCGAAACCGGGACAAGGCTCTTTGCAATGTACTGTTGGCTAAACGCCGTCGTGGATGGCCAGCACTTGCTGCTGGTTGTCGCCACTGATTGTTCTCCTAGTCCAGCGGCACGCTTGGCAGAACCGGGGTGTGCTGAACAGCTTGGCGTTGATTCGGGTCCAGACCCAGTGCCTTGAGAATGATTGGAGCGATCTGCAAGGTTTCGACCGGGGTGGTGATGGTGTTGGGCTCGAAGTTGGGGTTCGACAGCAGCAGCATCACGTTGACATCGTCATGCGCGAAGCCCCCGTGTTCGGCCAACTTCTTGGTACTGCCAGAGTAGGTCACGCCGATATCGCCGGCATCGGCCAGATCTTCTACGGATGGATTGCGCCAGTTGGTAAATGCTGTGTGACATCCAGGCGAGAAAATGATGACCGAGGCCCGGCGATGATCGCGGGTCTCCCGCGACTCGAACGCTGCTTCGAAAAGGTGGTGTTTTCCTGTTGGGCGTGCTGCGCGGCTAATGGCTAGTAAGCAAAAAACCTTGGGTGCGGAAGCGCTGCACGATGCTCAGACGGTCTTCGGCGCCGATTTTGTGCTTCATGCGGTAGAGGTGATTTTTCACTGTCTGCTCGGAAAGGCAGAAGTGATTCGCGATTTCCTTGTTCGTGAACCCTTTGGCGATCAGCGGAACGATTTGTTGCTCGCGCCGCGTCAATCCCAGGCGCTGCCGGGGGCTGGCGCAAGGAAGTTCCGGCGTTTCGCGCTCGAAATAGCGGAACAACACGGTACACAAGGCTCCGGGACACACCGCTTCTCCCGCTCGAACTGCTCGGATGCCTTCCAACACATCGTCCGCGGACGCATCCCGCCAAAGATACCCGCTGATTCCCGCTCGCACGCACTGCAGAAATTCACCATCTTCCTTTGTCGATCCGATGAGCAGAATCTGCACCGCCGGGGCCGCCGCGTGTACGCGCTGAATCGTTCTAAGGTCTTCTTCAATGTTCCCCTGCGACACCAGTAGTAGAACCTGCACTTCGTGGCTCACTAGCGTTCCCACGTCGGGTGCCATGGGCGAATCCACGACAATCACATCGACCCGCCCCCGTTTGGCTAGAATTCCTGTCAGCGCTTCTCGCAGCAGCCGATTGTCTGCTGCTACGCAAACCCGAATCCGCGGTTCGCAACGTGAAAGCGGTTCGGATCCTGCCTGCGCCTGAGAATCGGCGGTCGAGCTAAAATCGGTCAACTCCGTCGCGCCGTCAGACGTCACATCGGGCTGAACACGCGACAAAAGCAGCGGACCTGGACAAGCCCCGGTATTCATCGTGAAAACCTCGTCAATCGTGGGCGCTTACCGCGACAACCCGGAATTTGAAGGGCCTCAGCGCGTCCACCTGGCACGTTTCACTTTGCAATTTCGCGCCCGCTGCCGTTGAATTTGGCCGTTTCGATGGGTCCGGTATCTCTCTCGATCCACGAGCGTTGCGGCTTTTGCGCCGAACGCGCCGCATTTCGTAACGTCCCAATCCGGCACTGAGTGCCCGAAGGCCTAGTCACTTCGGGACTCGTCGCTGCCGTTTTCACTCGCTTTTCTTTCGCCCTCTTTCTTTAGCGGTACTTCCGTACTACGATGGGCCCTCGGTCCGTTCTAGGTTTTTGAGGTACGGTCCCGCTATTGGGTTTTTTTCGGTTACGCCTTAGACTTTTCACTATTGCAGGCACGCTGTTTGCAAGTGATAGTGAGGGAATCAGTCATGGCGACTCAGGATTTTATGAGCAAGACTCCACAAAACGGCGTTCCAAACCGCACCACGACGCAGACCGAGCGTCGCGGAACCCGCCGCTGCAAGATCACGCAGTTGATGCGCATTCGTCCCTCGGACCCCGAAAAGGAACACTTCGAGGATCTCCGCGGCACCATGAGCGTTTCGCGCACGGGCGTCTATTTCCAGACTAGCGAGTCCGGCTACGAACTTGGCATGCGTCTCTTCGTGACCATGCCCTACACGCAGGGCGCGGCTTCCATGAGCCGCGAATATCTGGCCGAGGTTGTCCGCGTAGAGCCCTTGCCCAACGGCATGACCGGGATTGGCTTCAAGATCCTGATGGAAATGGGCATGCCGGGGAATCACTCGTACGGCTTCTCCACCGACAACAGATAAGCTCGCAGGGCACCCGCTCGCGATTTTGTTTCCGAGAGATTCGCTGGCGAAGTCACCGAGCCTGAAAAAAACCGATCCGAAAAACAAAGGGCGTCCGGGGACTTGGACGCCCTTTGTTCTGTTTGGACCGGAAAACAGGTCGTGCTCGCGTTCGAATTATTCGCTGCGTCCCAGCATGCGCATGGCGCGGTGCCGCAGCAGGCCGAGCTGCCGGTTCACCGGATGCCTGCGCGCCAGGAAGGAGAGAACCGGCTCCTTGCGCTGCATCAGGCGGTTCATGGCGATGGTCAGACGCACATCGCGCCGGGCAAATTTCAATCCAGCCTGAAGGGCCTCGACGGCTTCATCGCGCCTTCCCGCGGTAGCGTAAACTTCTGCAAGATTGAGATAGAGTTGCGCTTGATTGCGCTTCATGCGCACGGCGGCATCGCATAGTCGTTCCGCTTCGCCCCACTTTTGTTCAGAGCGCGCCAGCACTACACCGAGGTACGACATGTAGTACGGGTTGTTCTTGTCGAGGTCCATGGCGCGCTGCATGTGCGGCAGCGCTCTGCCGGCGGAATTGTCACGCAACAGGGTTAGCCCTTGCTTGAATTCGCGGAAGGCTTCCGTGTCGAGCATTGTTTCACCTCATCGACCGTTCTGCGGTCGCACAGCATGGAGTTAATCGCTGGGTTTAGGGCACGCACAGCAACGCGGCGCAGCTTTGAGGAGTTCGACACTGCCCGGCGAGAGGCAGATGCAATACAGGTGCCCGGTTGCCCAGGCCAGCTTCAGCCTGAACATGGGAGCGGTGAGCAGCGTCGCGCTTAGGGTTCCCATCCCAGTCATTGGCAAAGGTACGCGCGCTGTGCGCAGGGCGCTACTGACCGGTGGGACAGTCTTGGGACAGCGGGACTCGCGTAGTGTCCCGAAATCCGCATTGTACGGCGCTGTTCACGGCGAATGCTCTTCAGGATTTTTCGGAGCGCTGTGCGGCCGGTCTGGGCATGCGCTTTTTCCAATCTTTGCGCCACTGTTCCCAGTCTTCGAGGGTGACCTTAAGCATGGCCTTGGCCGCTCTGTGCAGCCAACGGCCTTTGCGGGACTTTAAGTCGCGCTTTATCTTCGCGATCGCCTTGGGGCTTCCAAAGTGCATGTTGGCGGTTTCCCAGCCCATATCGTAGAGAAGGCGCGTCTCGTCACGTTGGGCGGGCAGCGACGCCAGTTCGATGCGCGAGCAATCCGGCGCCAGACGTCGCACCAGCCAATGCCCTTGAAAGCGAACGCACGGATCTTTGACGCGAATCGCGCTGTTCACCAGCTTCGCTCCGTACAACTCGTCGGATGGGCTGTTCTTGTACCACACCCAAGCGGAAGTGCGGATGCCTTTCGCTTCGCGCGCGATGAATGCGCCCTGCCACGACGTCAGCGCCAGGATTCGGGGATGACCGAGGCTTCCTAGCCCGGCGACGCGGCGCTTCAATTCGTACGGACGCTTGGGCAGCGGAAAGGAGTCTTCGATCAGCTTGCGAGCTTCCTGCGGAGGCTTCGCAGGATACGGCGGATTCTCCTGCATCTTTTCCCAAAAGTGAATGGGGTCGCGAAGTTCACTGGTCGCCAGAAGGCGGAGCCATTGGTGATGTTCGGCCAGGACGAAGGCTTTGCCACCAGCCGCAAGCGCGTCACGGTAGCCCTCCTCGATTGCTTCGGCGGCTTCGCGCCGGGTCACACCCAGGTGCTCGGCTGCGATCGCCAGGTGCGTGCTTGTCGTGAGGCGGACCAAGTCGAGGGTGTAGGCCGCTGGAAAGGCCTCGTCAAGGTCATTCACGCCCCAGATCAGGCGGCCTTCTTCGTCGCGCCAGGTACCGAAATTTTCGATGTGCAGGTCACCTACGCCGAGAACGAGCGGAGCCTTGGCAACGTCGCGACAAACTTCCGGCCAGTGTTGGAGCCAGCGGTAAAACGTGGCGCGGAAAAAAGGGAAGGGCGCTTCGGCCATGAGCGCATGCTTCAGCGCGACGTCGCGGCGGACGACCGGGAGGCGCCTGGCCAGCCATCGCTCGAAATCCTGAGTTGCTTTGAAGATATTCATCGTGTTCTGTTCGTTTTGCGCCGCTTCGACAACCCTTGATTGCGGCAAGTTCGGTCAGCCGTCCTCAACTGGGCGCGCCCCTACAAGGCGTTCGCGCTCTCGCCTCGGTCAGACTTTGGCGTGCTCCGCGCGATTAGCGGTCGCGTCCCTGCGCGATTCGTAGATGGGGAATCGGCCGGCGAGTTCGGCTACCTCTCCGCGGACGCGCTGTTCTACAGCGGCATCGCCCAGGTGCCCGACAACGTCCGCGATCCAGACCCCGATTTGCCCCATCTCCGTTTCGCCCATTCCGCGCGTGGTGACCGACGGAGTGCCCAGGCGAATTCCGCCTGCCTTCATTGGCGGCAGCGGATCGAAGGGAATGGCGTTTTTGTTTACGGTAATCCCCGCTCGGTCGAGGGCTTTTTCGGCGTCGGCGCCGGTGATGCCGCGCGGGTGGATTTCGACTAGGAAGAGGTGGTTGTCGGTGCCGCCGGTCACGATGCGGAATCCCTGTTTGGCGATGGAGGCTGCCAGCGCCTTAGCGTTTAGCGCGACTTGCCGCTGGTAGTCGCGGAACGATGGCTCCATGGCTTCTTTCAAGCACACAGCTTTGGCTGCGATGGTGTGCACCAGCGGGCCGCCTTGCGTGCCGGGGAAGGTAAGCTTATCGAGTTCTTTCGCGAAGGCTGCTTTGCAGAGGACCATGCCGCCGCGGGGGCCGCGCAGCGTTTTGTGCGTGGTGGTGGAAACGATGTCGGCGTGCGGAACCGGGCTTGGGTGCACGCCTGCGGCTACCAGGCCCGCGATGTGGGCCATGTCTACGAAGAAAAGTGCGTCGACGGCTCTCGCTACTTTGGCGATGCGATCGAACTCGATGATTCGCGAATAGGCGCTGGCGCCGGCGACAATCATCTTCGGCTTGTGTTCATGCGCCAGCTTTTCGATTTCGTCGTAGTCGATACGCTCGTCGTCTTTGCGCACGCCGTAGGCGACGAATTTGTACATGCGTCCGGAGAAATTCAGAGGGTGGCCGTGGGTGAGGTGACCGCCATGCGCGAGATTCATTCCCAGCACGGTGTCGCCCGGCTTCAGCGTGGACATGTAAACGGCTACGTTGGCGGAGGTGCCGGAATGGGCTTGCACGTTGGCGTGCTCGGCGCCGAAGAGTTGCTTGGCGCGATCGATGGCGAGCTGTTCGACTTTGTCGGCGACCTCGCAGCCGCCGTAGTACCGCTTGCCTGGATAACCTTCGGCGTATTTGTTGGTGAAGATCGAGCCCATCGCTTCAAGGACAGCTTCCGAGACGAGATTTTCGGAAGGGATCAGCTCGAGGCCGGTGGCTTGGCGCTGGGCTTCTTCGCGGAGTAAGTCGGCGATGGGAGCATCGACGGAGTCGAGCGGGCGCTGCATGCGGTCGTTGGCTTCGGTGGTCTTGGTCATGGCTATCGTCCTTGGCATCGTCGATGGCGTTGTGTGACGGTCCATCTTACCTTGCCCAGGCGCAATTCAGGCTAAGCGGTTGTATATTACACGCCTGGAGGTTTCGCTGGAGGTACGTCCAAAACATGTCATAATCTGCGCCGGAAAAAACATAGCATGACGTACTGCTCCGGAAAACTCCGGCCGGTTGGCACTTGGGCGCGAGAGATGCGTTTGGTCTTGGCGTTCGTCTTGGGAATTGGGTCCGTCTTCTGTGGCGGGAGTGCCGCATCGGCGCTCGCGCAGGGCAACCCCGGCACCGCGGACCGTGCCGATGTACTTCGGGGCACGGTCGTGAACGCCATGACGCGCGAGCCGATTGGGCGTGCGCTGGTGCTCTCGCCGGACAACCGTTTTGCGACCATGACGGACGAACGCGGGCGTTTTGAATTTACGATCCCGCGCCCCGATGGTGATCGCGCGGATCAAGCTTTCGGCGCCTCGGGCGCTCCAGGTGCGCAGACGCGAACGCCGCAACAACCAGCGAGCAATCGTCCGAACTTTCTCACAGCTCGAAAGACCGGATTCCTTTTCGCCAACAGCGGAATGCAAGGAGTTTCCATTGGTCCGGACCAACAGGAAGTCACGATCGAGCTCGTGCCCGAGGCGCGCATCGTCGGGCACGTGCTGCTCCCTGGTGCCGTAGGTGCGAATGGGATGCTGGTGGACCTTTACAGGCGCCAGGTACGGGATGGCCGAGCCCATTGGGATCATGCGGGAACCGTGAACGCACGATCGGATGGAGAATTTCGCTTCGCGGAACTCTCCGCCGGCTCGTACAAGGTTTTCACACGGGAATTGCTCGACCGCGATCCGCTGACCTCGAATCCGCGCGGGCTGTTGTTTGGCTATCCGCCGGTCTACTATCCGGCGGCCTCGGATTTTGCGGCGGGGGCGGTCATTCGATTGACGGCCGGCGAGACCTTCCAAGCCAGCCTTTCGCCGCTGAAACGCGAATATTATTCTGTGAAGCTGGGGATCGCGAACGCTGCGGTTGGACTGTATCCGGAGGTGCTGGTGTGGCGACAAGGGCATGAAGGCCCGGGATATTCGTTGGGTTACAACCCCAGAGACGAAGCGATTGAGGGCCTGCTGCCGAATGGCAACTACACCGTGCAGGTCACCAGCAGAGGGACGGCGGCGATGATGGGAACCTCGAACATTACCGTGAGCGGCGCGCCAATATCGGGAGCGGTGGTGACGCTGGTTCCGGGCACGGCGATTGCGGTGAGCGTGAGGGAACAGCTTCAGCACTCGCAGACCAACTCCACTTCGACGGTCACCGATGGATTCCGGCCTAACGTCGCGGTGAGCGAGCGGCGGCCGAGCCATCTGCGAGCGACATTGGTTTCGGTCGAGGAGTTTGATTTTAAACCAATCTATTCGTTGCGGCCGCCTACGGGACCCGACGACGAATCGCTGGTATTCGAGAACGTGCTGCCGGGGCGCTACCGAGTGCATGTAGAAACCGGAGTTGGATATGTGGCGTCGATCCGTAGTGACAGCACCGACCTGCAGCGCTTGCCATTGGAGATTGGTTTTGGCACGTCGCCGCCGCAGATCGAAATTGCGGTGCGCGACGATGGTGCCGACGTGCAAGGCAGCGTCGCCGGCCTTACGATTAATGGAAATCGCGGGGAAGCATTTCATTCTTCGGCGCAAACCGCAGGTTTCGTTTATTTTGTGCCCGCGAACGATAGCGGGCAGTTGAAACAGACTTGGCTTGGACCGGACGGAAGCTTTCGCGTGCAACAACTTCCGCCAGGCACGTACCGCGTCCTTGCGTTCGACCATCAGCAGCCGGAATTGGAATTCGCGAACGAAGATGTGATGTCTCGATACGATTCCAAAGCGCAGGTAATCAACGTAGCGGCCGGGCAAAGCGAGAATCTCCAATTGTCGCTGATCACCGGGAACGAGTAGCTATGGCCGAGCATCGATGGTGGATTCAAACCGGGATTCGCGCTGGAGCGCTTATGCTGCTTCTCTTGAATCTGCCCGTGAATGCACAAAGCGCGTCCGGTAGTCAGGGTGGAGCGTCCCAGGCGCTGCACAGAATATCCGGCACCGTCGTGAGTTCGCTCGATGGCAGGCCGCTCGGCAATGCCCGTGTTTCGTTGATTGAGGCGACAAATCGCGTTCAGGCCATCTGGGTGATTACCACCGAGGACGGGCGTTTCGAGTTTAATTCGATTCCCGCGGGAAAATTTTCGCTGGAAGGGGCCAAGCGGGGATTTATGGGCGCCGGTTATCAGCAGCACGAGCAGTTCTCCACGGCAATTGTGACTGGAGCGGGCTTCAACACCGAGAATCTCGTTTTGCGTCTCACGCCGTGGGCACTGCTTGCCGGTAAAGTCATCGACGAGTCGGGCGACCCAGTTCGCAATGCGCAACTCAGACTCTTCGTCGAAAGCCGTCAAGAGGGATCAAATAGGATTGTGGGCGCCGATTACGCCGCGACGGACGATCTGGGTTCCTACGAGTTCGCGGACTTGGCGCCCGGAAACTATTATGTGTCGGTTGTCGCGAAACCATGGTACGCCGTACATGTGTCTTCCACATACGCCAACGGTGTTGGAAATCCACCATCGAGTGTGGCTTCGTCGCTGGACGTCGCCTATCCGGCGACTTTCTATAATGGTGCTACCGACAGCGATGGCGCCACCCCGATTGTTATCCATGGTGGCGATCGAGTGCAGGCGGACATTCATCTTAATCCGGTGCCCGTTCTGCATTTGTTTATCCGTGTTCCGACCGATGCGCCGCAGGGTCTCCGCACGCCGTTTATTCAGCAACGTGTTTTTGATTCCACGGAGTCTGTTCGAGTCGAAGGAATGGGCTTCGTCTCCCCTGGCGTGATGGAGATGGTTGGCGTTCCTCCCGGGAGGTATTCGGTCAGCGGAGTATCAGGGCCCGACGGGCGCGTGGAATCCAGCGAGATGAATTTGACCAAGAACGGCCAGGAATTGGAGGCACCGTCGAGCGAAGCTTTGAGCACGGTGAAAGTGTCGGTGAAGATGGCGCGGGGAGAACCCCTTCCGAAAGGATTAAACCTCGCGCTCCGCGATTCACGAAGGCAAGTTGTGGGGTTCACGCCGATCGAAGCGAGTGGCGAGGCGACGTTCGAGGATGTTCCGCCGGGTAAGTATGCCGTCCTGGTCAATTCGGCACCACCGCCGCATACCATCGCGCGAATTTCATCACAAGGCGTCGTGAGCGAAGGGCACGATATCGACGTGGGGGTGGGCGCTTCGCTGGATTTGAGCGCGTCGATTGTAACGGGGGTCGTGAGGGTGGAAGGGTTTGCGAAACGGGTAGGGAAACCGATGTCCGGGGTGATGGTCGCGCTGGTGCCGCGGAATCCGGCAGCGTATCCGGAACGAGTGCGAAGGGATCAGAGCGACATGGATGGAAGCTTCACGTTCCGCGGCGTGCTGCCGGGGTCGTACACGCTCATCGCCGTCGAAGACGCGTGGGATTTTCCGTGGATGGAACCAGGGACGTGGGAAAAGTACGTGCAGCACGGTCAGAATATCACCGTAGGAGAATTGATGAACGGAGCGGTGGAACTACCGGATCCCATCGAGGTGCAGCCTCGCTAATTCGCGCTGCGAGATCGCCAAACACTCGACAGCGCATTTGAGGCTAAAGGAGGCGCCACTTATGAAACTGAGTGTTTCTAGCGCCACGCTGGCAGACGCTCCGCTAGGCGGCCGCTTGGTGTATCGGAAGGCGCCGCTGATCTATTCTGAGTGTGTCGTGTGACCCGATGCTCGACAAGGCGCGGCCGATGGAGGGCATCTATTAGAGGCAAACGATGACGTCGTCTGTGCTATGGCAGGTTCTCTGCTGGGGCTGGTTTGCGTCGGAAGTTATTCTCGGCGTGGCGACGCGCACGAAGCGGAGCACCGGAAACGTGCGCGACCGAGGATCGCTGGTGATTCTTTGGATTGTGATTGTGACCGCCATAACGGTCTCGCAGTGGATCGGCGAAACGGGACCGAGGAACATGTTTGGTGGGGCGCATTGGTTGAAGATCGCGGGCCTTATCGTCATGGCATCGGGGTTGGCGATTCGCTGGACGGCGATCGTGAGTCTCGGTAAATCCTTCAGCTCCAACGTGGCGATACAGGATTCGCAGAGAATCAAGAACAATGGACTGTATCGATTCGTTCGGCATCCTTCGTACCTGGGATTGTTGCTGGTGTTCCTAGCGGTTGGATTGCATTCGCGAAATTGGATCGCGTTTGCGGTGGCGTTCGTGCCGACGACCGCGGCAATCCTCTATCGGATACATATTGAAGAAAGCGCGCTGACCGCGGCCTTCGGCGAAGAATATGTCGCGTATAGCCGGGGCACGAAGCGCTTGATTCCCGGATTGTATTGAAAAGCCGGTTATCGGCGATGGCCGATCATCCCAAGCAGGCTGTAACGTTGGCGCGCCGGGACAGTGGTATATTCACCGCGTCAGTTCCGATCTGGCAACACCGGCGGGCGCTACCTGCGGACATTCGGCGGTGCTGCGGGCGCGTGAATTGCGGGCTGGCGCTCACCTGCGCGTGTGCTATGCCAGTGCAAAACCGTAAGCAGCACGAAGACAAGAGCAAACTGCAATCGCTGGAGGAAACGCGACAATCGTTGATGCCCGTTTACGATCCGAAAATGCTGCCGGAGAAAGATTTGCGCTGGTGTTTTTCGCCGCTTATGATCCGCAGACGAAACTGTTTTACGCGACGGCGCGGGAGCAGTGCGACATTTTCAGCACCGCGCCGCAGGTCTTTGAAAGGGCCACTCGTATTACGGCAGCGCGTACTTCCCGAACGATGAAGCGGAGCCGTTTTGGGGCGCGTTGCGGGCAATCGATCCCTGACCGGCGCGTTGAAATGGGAATGGAAGCATCCGTCGCCGACATGGTCGGGCGTGCTGTCGACCGAGGGCGGACTGGTGTTCACCGGCGACGCGCAAGGTAATTTCATGGCATTAGAGGCAACCTCGGGCAAAGTTTTGTGGCGCTTCCAGTGCGGAGCTTCGGTATATTCGTCACCGATGTCCTTTGCCGCGGATGGCAAGCAATATCTGGCCATCGCGGCGGCCAGCGCACTGTTTACATTTGCATTGCCGTAATGAAGGGGACGAATGCCACCTGAACGCCGACGCACTCTGCGATTTCCGTTCGATGCGATGGCCGAAGTGTCGTGGGAAGGCTCAGCGCCGCAACTCCCGGCGCGGGTGACCGAGATCAGTCCAAATGGGTGTCACCTGCAAATGGGCAATCCCGCGGAGCTGGGAAGTTCGGTGTTCGTAAAGATTTTCACGGACGGTAGTTTTTTTGAGGTGCACGCGACGGTCGTGTATTCGCAGCCGAACTCGGGCATGGGCGTCGCGTTTCGCGACCTCAAACCCTATTTTGTCGAAGTGTTGAAAAAGTGGCTGCTGGCGGCCATGCATGCGAAACAGAAGCCGCGCGAGTGATTTCTTGATCGCCGCTTCGCGCTAGAATGAGTGCATGCAGAAGAAAATCTTCTGGGGCACCTTTACGCTCCTGGGTCTGCTGGCGGATATGGCCCTGCCTCTATGGTGGGCGCTGGCGGCGACCATTCCGATCGGTGTGCTGAGTTGGTGGATCGCGTATCGGAGCGACTGGTTTTAAATCGCAGTATGGAGCCAGAAGTCTAAGCTTTTTTGAAGCCTGGATGTCCATCCGCGCTTCCGGGTTTTTTCGTGGGATAAAGCTTATGGAGCCAATTATTTACGGGCGGCGACCGCGATTTTTGAGAAATTGCAAACAGATGAAAAGCAGGATTTTGAAGATGGGTTATTGTCTCTCTGGCATTTGGCTGGCGGCACGGGGCGACGCGAGCGGATAAGGAGCCGGCAAGATCACGGTGCCAGTCCCGTTCTGGTTGGGCAGCCAAAAATAAAAAAGAATCGGCTTGGCCGATGCTTTTCGTCACAATTTATCGAAACGGTAAGCGCATCAGATAACCAAATAAAGCCAAGAGTAAGGTTTTCATAGTTCTATCGAACGGCGGCGCATGTTGGATTCGAACTATCCCGGGGGAAAGAATCGCGCTCACCGTGCGAGCTTGGTTGTTGCCCTCCTGCTCCTACTGCTGCTTTGCGCACCATTTGCGCGTGCTGGCCAGACCGACGTTGCCTCGAAAACTGTGAACGGCCGTCTGGAGATCTCCGGCTCTAAGATTTATTACGAGGAATGCGGTTCAGGGCCATCGGCGGTGGTCTTGTTGCACGATGGGCTGCTTCACTCGGTGACCTGGGATGCCGTGTGGAAGCCGCTCTGCGGGAAATATCACACGATGCGCTACGACCGCCGCGGATATGGCCGATCGGAGGCGCCGAAAACCTCTTTCACTCCGAGCGAAGACCTCTACGCACTACTGACTCATCTGAAAATCGAGCATGCTGTTGTGGTCGGCAGTTCTTCGGGATCCGCACTGGCCATCGACTTTGCGCTCGCACACCCGGAAATGGTGGACGGCTTGTTCCTGATCGGTCCGGTGGTGGACGGCATGGAGGTCACTCCGGCGTTCACCGGGCGCGGCGAGAAAAATATGGCGCCGCTCACGAACGGCGACACGAAGGCAGCCGCCGAGAATTGGTCGAAGGATCCCTACCTTATTGGTGAAGGACACGAGGCGGCGCGGAAGAGGGTTTACGACGTGCTCTCGGCGAATCCCCAAAACCTCAAATATACCGGCGAGTTCGAGACTCGCAATTCGCAGCCATCCAATTCCCGGCTTGGCGAAATTCATGCGCCCACTTCCATCGTCGTCGGCGAGTTCGATATTTCCGATGTACACGCGCACGCAGGTGCGATTGAGGCGGGAATCCCGGGCGCCGAACGGGACATCATCATCAATTCTGGACATCTCGTGCAACTGGAACAACCGGACGTGCTGATGGAAAAAATGGTGCCCTTTATCGACCTTCAGGAACGCAAGACGGTAAGCGTACCGCTCGACCTCCTGCATGCCTATGCGGGTTTATACAACGCGGGGCGTTGGATCGTGACCATTGGGCTGGAGGGCAGCCACCTGACAATGCAGATTCCAGGGCAGGCGGTGTTCCCGCTGTTTGCGGAATCGCAGGCAAAGTTCTTTTTGAAAGTGGCTGATGTGGAGATCGAGTTCGGCAAGGACGCCAAGGGCAAAGTGAGCCGGGCGGTGATTTACCAAGATGGAGAGACGATCAAGGCTCCCCGGATGTAATCCTTCGGTTTGTTGGAGTGCGAACCGTTCTCGCAAGGCGAAGTCTGCCAGTGCTCTTTAACGACAACGAACGGAAACGAACGGTGAACGCGTAGCAGGAGCTAAGGCCAGCCTGGACGACGTCGCCAGACAGGCGGGCGTCGGATCCGGAACTCTATGTCCTCACTTTCTTACACGAGATGCACTCATCGAGGCGGTCTATCTGAGGTGGAAAAACTAGCAGCCGCAGCGCGCGACTTCGCCGAGGCCATGCCCCCGCTGGAAGTGTTGCGAGCCTGGGTGCTGTTGTTCGTCGACCACATCGCGGCCAAGCAGATCATCGCCCCTGCGCTGAATACGTTGGTTGGAGGCGCGTTGAATCTCTATGATGGTTCGCGCGGTCAGATCCGACGAGCGGACTGACGCGTTGGCAAGGCGCGCAATCCAGAACGGTGATATACGAAGCGACCTCGAACCATTCGATCTGCTTCGGGCGCTCATCGGCGTTGACCAAGTGCCGTCCGGCCCTGACTGGCAGCCAAGCGCCAAACGACCGGTGGACATCCTGGCCACCGGCTCACGCCCGGCAAAATGGGCCCGAGGACTCAGTCCCGGGTGGCGGGCAAGCCCGAAGTAATGCCTCCAGGTTGGCAGACCGCTCTCGATAAACACCCTTGTGGTCGGTCACGGGCCGCCAATCACGCATGGTCGGCAATCGGAAACTGCCCGCTGACTAAAAAGACCCGCCGTTTGCTTGGGATGACAGATCAGTGTGAAGATAGGGCTATGAAAAAATCAACGATTTGTGTGGTGACCATATTTTTGGTCGGCACATTGATGCTGGCTGGAACTTCCAAGGCGCAAGACGCGCCAGCGGCAACACCAGCGCCCGCGCCTGCCATGAAAGCAGCGCAAACGCCGACGGCGAAAACCGGGCAAGGCACCGCCGCGAAGAAGCCTGGCCCCGCCCCGCTCGTTCTCAAGAGTCCGAAGGATAAGGAGAGCTATGCCATCGGATTGAATATCGGAAAAGGATTACACAAGGATGCCGTGGATGTTGATCCGGCCATCCTGCTTCGCGGATTGAAAGACGCGCTGGCGGGCGGAAAAACGCTGATGACCGACGACGAAGCGAAAGCAGCAATGGTCGCCTTGCAGGCGGACCTGCGTAAGAAGCAGGATGCGAAGATGGCGATTGTAGGGGACGCGAACAAAAAAGAGGGTGACGCATTTCTGGCGGAGAACAAGACAAAAGAAGGCGTGGTCACGCTACCCAGCGGCTTGCAATACAAGATTTTGAAAGAGGGCACCGGACCAAAGCCAACGGCTAAGGATTCTGTGGTCTGCAACTATAAGGGCACGCTGCTCGACAACACAGAGTTTGACAGCTCCTACAAACGCGGCCAGCCGGCTACATTTCCGGTGGGGCAAGTCATCAAGGGCTGGACAGAGGTACTGCAACTGATGCCCGCCGGGTCGAAGTGGGAGGTGTTCGTTCCATCGGACCTGGCCTATGGCGCGCGCGGAGCGGGCCCGGGCGCTCCGATTGGCCCCAACGCGACGTTGATATTTGAGATCGAATTGCTCTCGATCCAGAGCAAGTGAGCGCCGAGGGGTGAAGAATAGACGTCTGTACGTGTCGGTGTCATCAAGGCGGAGTCGTCGGGCACATCGTCTCCTGCTGCAATGGCATGTTTGCGGAACTACTGAGAAAGCGTACGTCAAAGAAGCTGCCCCAGAAATCGAAGTCGCGACCGTTCGTTGACACGTTGCAATGCGTCCGCTACGCTTTTGAGTTTGCTTGCGATGATTTTTCTCTCCTGAGAAGAACGGACGAAACGCCGCATGGCTGAAGAAAAGCTCCCGACCCGCGCACAGGATTTTTCCGAGTGGTACAACCAGCTGGTCCTGAAAGCGCAGCTTGCTGACTATGCGCCGGTGCGTGGCTGCATGATCGTGCGGCCTTACGGCTGGGCGCTGTGGGAAAACATGCAGCAAGCGCTGGACCGGCGTTTCAAGGCTACTGGGCACCAAAACGTCGCGTTTCCGTTGTTGATTCCGCGGAGCTTTATCGACAAGGAAAAACATCACGTCGAAGGTTTTTCTCCCGAGCTTGCGGTCGTCACCATCGGGGGCGGGGAAGAACTCGCCGAGCCTTTAGTTCTGCGCCCTACTTCGGAAACGATCATCGGCCACATGTGGTCCAAGTGGATTCAGTCCTATCGCGATCTGCCGGTGTTGATGAACCAGTGGAACAGCGTGGTGCGCTGGGAACTGCGCACGAAGCTTTTCCTGCGCACGCTGGAATTCTATTGGCAGGAAGGCCACACCGCCCACGCCACGCGCGAGGAGGCGGAAGCCGAAACGCGCCAGATGCTCGATATTTACACCGATTTCGCCGTCAACGATGCCGCGATTCCGGTCATCCCCGGCAAAAAATCCGACGCCGAAAAATTCGCCGGCGCGGACACCACCTATTCCATCGAAGCCATGATGGGAGACGGCAAGGCGCTGCAATCCGGGACGTCCCACTTCCTGGGGCAAAACTTTGCGGAGGCATTCGAAGTACGCTACCTCGACCAAAACGGTCAATTGCAGCACTGCTGGACTACGTCCTGGGGCCTCTCCACCCGCGTAATCGGCGCCATCATCATGGTGCACGGCGACGACCAGGGCCTGGTGATGCCGCCAAAACTCGCGCCGTACCAGGTCGTGATTGTTCCGATCTTCAAGACCGAGGAAGAAAAATGCTCGGTTATCGATGCGGCTCGTAAGCTGAAGACCGAACTCGTCAAAGCCAGCATTCGTGTCACGCTGGACGAGCGCGAAGGCAACAGCCCCGGCTGGAAATTCAACGACTGGGAGATGCGTGGCGTCCCGGTGCGCGTCGAACTCGGCCCGAAAGACGTCGCCAAGCAATCGGCCGTTCTCGCTCGCCGCGATCGCCCCGGCCGCGAGGGCAAGGTCAGCGCCCCCCTGGTTGGCCTGCCCCAGACGATCGAGAGCTTGCTCGCCGAAATCCAGCGGGCCATGTACGACAAAGCCCTGGCCTTCCGCAAAGCGAACACGCACGACGCCAATACCTACGACGACCTGAAAAAGGCGGTCGAGACAGGTTTCGCCTTTTCGCTCTGGTGCGGCAGTGCCGAGTGCGAAGCCAAGATCAAGGAAGAAACCAGGGCCACGATGCGCTGCATCCCGTTCGACCAGTCAGGTGCCCCCGGCAGCTGCGTGCACTGCGGCGAACCTGCCCGCGAGCGGGCCATCTTTGCCAGGGCTTATTAGGGCCAGGGCTTACTGATACGCGTCTTTTGGTCGCTGCCCCGTTCCTTTCCGGGAACATCCCTCTCGCCTGCTTCTCGACACCCTCGCACCCGGATGCTAGGTTGGGAAGACATCGCAGCGGCATTGGTTTCATCGGCCCGCGACGGATCGTCGTCGTCCCTGGCCGGTACCGGGAGAGAACTTGGTGTATCAGGCCAGCAGTCGAAGGAATCGCTTCCTCGCTCCGTACTCGCAACGAGGCGGCGGGACGATCAAGGCGATCCTCTGGACCGCGATCCTGATCTATGGCGCCTTCGTGGCCTACAAAATCCTCCCCGCCTACGTCGCCGAATACCAGTTAGCTGACAAAATGCAGGAACAAGCGCGCTTTTCGGTCGTGAACCGATATTCGGAAGAGCAGGTGCGCGACAATATCTTCAAGGTGGTCAAGGACCTCGAAATCCCCGTCAAGCGCGAAGAAATCAAGGTTGTCTCCAATCAGGACGTCGTGAAAATCAGTATGGACTATACCGTTCCTGTGGACCTCCTCGTTTACCAGCTGAATCTCCATTTCACGCCCTCGAGCGAGAACAAGAGTTTGTAGGCTCGTATCGGGATTTCGCGCGGGGTTTTCGCCGAGGCGACCTTTCGCCGCCTGGCAGCATTTCGGTGCAGACATCTCTAGCGGGGTGGAACTGCGTCTTTCTTAGTGTCTGAGGTTGCGAGAGAATAGAAGTCCAGCCCCACGAGGTCGCCGTTTGCGCATTCGTATCGAAAAGGGTTTTTGGACGTCCATTTTAGGCCTGACGCTGCTCGGCGTGGTCTTCGCCATTTTCATCACCTGGGTCAGCATCGTCACGTTTTTCTACGTCAAGTACTCCCGGATGATTGATGCCCGTCTTTCCGGCCGCGTCCTCCAGAACACCACGCAGATTTTCTCCGCTCCCATGCGCATCGCGGATGGGGAAGTATGGAGCGCCGAGGAACTCGCCACGTACCTGACCAAAGTCGGCTATCGACCCGAACAGGACGACAACGCTCTGGGCCAATACACCGTGCAGGCCGACACCGTCGACATTCGCCCTTCGAAGCTGTCCTATTTCGCGGGATCGAACGCCATTGCCGTGCACTTCGGCGGCAAAACCATCAAGGCCATTCGGCCACTCGGCGGGGGCGCTGATCTGGTCACGGCAGACATCGAACCCGAACTCGTCACCAACCTTTTCGACAGCGCCAGGGAAAAGCGCCGCCCGGTCCGCTACGACGATCTGCCGCCGACGCTGGTGCACGCCATTATTTCCGCCGAAGACAAACGCTTCTTCGAGCACGGCGGCTTCGATTTCGTGCGCATCATCGGCGCAGCGTGGGCCGATATTCGCCACAACAGCAATCACTACCAGGGCGCCAGCACCATCACCATGCAGGTCGCTCGCACCTTTTTCTTCTCCAACGAGCGCACCTGGCGGCGAAAGATCGCCGAAGCCATGGTCTCGATGGAACTGGAGCAACGTTTCACCAAGCAGCAAATTTTCGAGCTCTATGCCAACGAAGTCTATCTAGGCAATCGGGGCAGCTTCGGGATTCGCGGATTTTCCGAAGCCAGTGTCGCCTACTTTGGAAAAGATCTCCGCCAATTGTCGCTGGCGGAGTGCGCCTATCTCGCCGGAATTATTCGCGCGCCTAATTACTACTCTGCGGCGGACAGACACCCGGAACGCGCCATCCAGGCCCGCGATCGCGTCCTGCCGCAGATGCTGGAGAACAAGTACATCACGGAAGCTGACATCCAGGATGCCAAGCGCACGCCGCTGAAAATCGTGCACACGTCGGTGGCCGGCAGCGAGGCGCCTTATTTCGTGGACATGGTGAAAGACCACCTGCTCGACAAGTACTCCGAAAACGAGTTGGTCAGCGAGAATTTCCGCGTCTACACCACGCTCGATCCCGCTCTCCAGCGCGCCGCGGCCGCCGCCATCGAGACTGGCATGAAGAATGTGGACACGCTGCTGGCCAAGAAATATGCGAAATGGCGCAAGGAGCAGGAGAAGAAGGGAACCAACGAGCCGATTCCACAGGTGCAAGGCGCACTCGTTGCCCTCGATCCCCGCACCGGAGAAATCAAAGCGGTCATCGGGGGCCGCGACTACGGTCAGAGCCAGCTCAACCACGCGCTCGCTCACCGCCAGCCCGGCTCGGTCTTCAAGCCGTTCGTTTATGCTGCCGCATTCGACAACGCCATCGACAACGTCCAGCCCATCGTCACCCCGGCCACTACCGTTGACGACGAGCCCACCACCTTTGAATTCGACGGCAAGGAATACACGCCCAACAATTTCGGACAGAAATTCATGGGCCACGTCACCGCTCGCGAAGCGCTCACCAATTCACTCAACGTCGCCACGGTAAAAATAGCCGAGATGATCGGTTACGGCCGCGTGGTGCAGATCGCGCGCCAGATGGGCCTCGGCACCAACATTCAGCCAACTCCGGCGGTTGCCCTCGGCGCCTACGAAATGACGCCGGTGGATGTCGCGGCCGCGTACACGGCGTTCGCCGATGGCGGCACCCGCGCCGAACCCGAATTCATCAACAGCGTTATCAGTGCGAGCGGTGCCGTTCTCGAGAAGAACACCCCGCAGACCCACGCGGTGCTCGATCCGCGCGTCACCTTCCTCGTCACCAGCGTGCTCATGGATGTGATGAACCACGGCACCGCTGCCGGAGTCCGCGCGCGCGGCTTCACGCTTCCTGCCGCTGGAAAAACCGGCACTTCGCGCGACGGCTGGTTCGCGGGTTTCACCTCCAATCTGGTCTGCGTCATCTGGATCGGCTTCGACGACAATCGTGACTTGGGCCTGGCAGGTGGCGTCGCGGCCGCGCCTATCTGGGCCGACTTCATGATTCGTGCCACCGCGCTTCCCGCCTACAAAGACGTTAAGGGTTTCGACGCGCCCGAAGGCGTGCAGTCCGTCATGATCGACCCTGAATCGTTGGAACTTGCCACTCCCAATTGTCCGACGTCCCGTGAAGAGGTGTATGTGCTCGGCTCCGCGCCGACCCAGTTGTGCGAATTGCACGGCGGAGGTCACGGTGTCGTTTCCTCAACAGGTTCGTGGCTCTCGCACGTTTTCGGCGGTGGTGAACCGAAGCAGCCTGCTGCCGTCGATGTCAACGGCCAGCCTCTGCCTTATGACCCGAACCGCCCGCCTAACGCCACCGGGCAAGGCCAGCCAGTGGACGCAAACGGCAAGCCCATCGAAAAGAAAAAGAACCCTTTACAGAAGATTTTTGGTATCTTTGGGGGTAAGAAGAAGCAAGATCCGGACAAGGCAAAGCCGGATGACAAAGGAGACTCGCCATGAAGCTGGTTTCTCTGGCGGTTTCGGGTAGTATCCTCCTGCTGACTTTTGCAGTTCCTTCCCAAAGTCAGACGAGTTCACAGGAAATGACTGCGCAGATATTTCGCGACGGAGATCACGCCATCCCCATGCAGGCGCCGTCTCAGGTTTCTACAGCTGGAACTGCGCCCGCTCGCGATCTGTCGCCGGAAGAGGTGGGTGATTTGTTTATGGCGCGGAAGCAGTATTTCGAGGCCGGGCAAGCCTACAAGCGCTTGTCCGACGAGAATCCGCGCAACGCGGTGTATTTGAACAAGCTCGGTATCGCGCTGCATCAACAGGAAGCGCTGAGCCTCGCTCTCAAATATTACGAGCGCGCGCTGAAGGTGAATCCCAAGTACGCCGATGCCCAGAATAATATCGGCACGATCTGGTATCAGCGCAAGCGCTACGGCAAGGCCATCCGCGCCTATGAGAAGGCTATCAAGATACGCGACGATATGGCCGTGCTTTACAGCAACCTCGGCTACGCGTATTTCGGCGATAAGAAATACGAGGAATCGATTTCCGCGTTTCGCACCGCGCTGGCCAAGGATCCCCAGCTGTTCGAGCACAATGCTTCGCGGTCCGGTTCGTTGTTGCAGGATCGTTCGGTGTCCGACCGCGGACGCTTTTACTTCTTGCTCGCGAAATCCTTCGCCGAATCCGGAAACATCGAGCGCGCCGTGCTCTACCTCCGCAAAGCCAAGGATGAAGGCTACGCCTCGCTGGTTGCGGACTTGAAGAAAGACAAAGCCTTCGCCGCCGAACTGCAGCTCCCCGAAATACAGGACATGATCGCCCCTAAAGAGGCGGTGTCCGATACACAACAGCCGTAAATCGTCCGGTGATCCGCCGACATTTCTTTTTCTGGTAGGAGCGCAGGACCGCTGCGCTCGATCTCGGCAACCCACTGGAGCGAACACATGTTTTCATATTGGGTAACTTCCGGTCTCTTTACCGTCCCTTGTCCCTCGCTCTGTTACAATTCAATTGGACATGAGGCGAAATTTCTTCAGCGCACGCGCTGCAAGTTTCTTCTGTGGAGCTCTATTCGCCGTTACCTCGCTCTGTGCGCAGCAACCTGCTCCTGCCTCTCGCGCATCCGTGGCCACTGGCTCCCAACAAGGCGTCTATTTAGTTTTCCCGTTTGAAAATGCGGGTGCTTCACTGCGGATGGATTGGCTTGGCGAGGGCCTCGAAGAACTCACCATCCAGTGTCTTTCCGATGCCCACGAGCAGGTTTATTCCCACGCTGGCCGCGCCGGCGAACTCGAACGCTACGGCCTTCCCGCCAACGCCAAACTCAGTCGCGCGACAATGCTGCGCATCGCACAGGATCTCGATGCCGACTATGTGGTCTTCGGCTCCTTCACTTCTGACGGCACTTCGCTCACCGTGGAATCTCGCATTCTTCGCGTCGACCCACCCGCGCTGCTTAACCCGGTCCGTGAAACCGGCCCGCTCACTTCTCTGATGGATCTGCACGCGCGCGTCGTCTGGCATTTGCTTTCCGCCAACTCTTCGGCCTACCCGTTCACGCTTCAGGATTTCGCCAAGCTCCAGCGGCCGCTTCGCCTGGACGCCTTCGAACATTACGTGCGTGGCCTGCTAGCCAACGACGACGAGCCTCGCCTTCGCGAATTGCGGGAAGCGGCGCGTCTTGAGCCGGCGTGGCCCGATCCCGCGTTTGCGCTGGGCGACACCTATGCCTCGCGCGGAGATTGCAACTCGGCTCTTCCGTGGTTTGCGCGCGTCCCGAGAACTCACCATCGGTACGTCGAAGCAATTTTCGCTACCGGCGTTTGCCGGTTGCAACTAAACCAGCCCGATAAAGCCGAAGAAGTGTTTATGTCGCTTCAGGATGCCCTTCGAAACGATTCCGATCGCGCTCCGGGAGTGGGCAACGTCATTTCCGGCGCCGACCTTCCTGAAATCCTCAACAATCTCGGTCTCGCGCGCGCCCGGCAAGGCAAGTTGCCGGCGGCGCAAGCCGATCTTCAACGCGCCACGGAACTCGATCCCGACCAAGACGACTATCCATTCAATCTGGGTATGCTCGCTTTTCGCGCCAACGATTTCGCGGCTGCCGCCAAATCCTTCCGCGAGGCTGCGGATCGCGAGCCCGACAATCCGGAAGACCGCGTTTTGTTGATTCAATCGCTTGAAAAAGCCGGCAATAAGGCGGAAGCTGACGAGGAACGCGAAGCGGTCGCCGAGGCGCTGGGCCCTAACGCGCTAGCACCAATTCATGTCGATGCCAAAGGCGATCCTCAAGGGAAGCTAGATCGCATTAAGACCGAGTTGGATATCACCGCGCTGCGCCTGGAAATCCAATCGTCGGGAACCACGATGGCTTCTGCATCCTCATCCCCGGCTGGCGTTGCGGAAACGCCCGGCGCGCACATTCGTCGCGGACGGCAGGAATTAGCCGCCGGACGGCTTGATACGTCCGAAAGCGAATTCCGCGCTGCGCTCGCGGTCGATGCTGCAAACGCCTCCGCGCATAGTGGTCTCGCCGAAGTGGACCGGCGCCGCGGGAAACTCGACGATGCGGTGAAGGAACTCCAGATTTCGCTCGCCACTCGCGATTCTGCGCTCGTACGCACCATGCTCGCCCGCGTCTATCTGGAACAGAAGAAATTTGATTTGGCTCGTGCAGAGGCGCAGCGAGCACTAACGCTCGCTCCCAACTACGCCGACGCCAAGGAGCTGCTTGGGCATCTCCAGAGTTCCAAGCCCAATGGAAGCGCCCAATGACCCGCGCACCCAGTGATCCGGCGCTCTTCACCGCCTTGGTAGCGAGGAGTTTAGCTCGCCATCTTGGGTTTATTGCCCGTCGGAATCACTCGACGACCGGTTTCCTCCCGTTCTCCGCGATACTCTGTGCCCTTTGCGTCTGTGCGCTGGTTTTCTCCTTTCCCTCCGCAGCCGCAGAAGAACAACCTACCCCCACGGTTCTCGATCTCAAGTTAGATGGCGAAGTCGAACCCATTCTCGCCACGTACGTCGACGAAGGCCTTGCCGACGCCGAACGCCGCCACGCAGCGCTGGTAGTAATCACGATGGACACTCCCGGCGGCTTGAGCGATTCGATGAAAGATATCATCCAGCACATTTTGAGCTCGCCGGTCCCGGTTGCGGTTTTTGTGTCGCCCTCGGGCTCACGCGGAGCATCCGCAGGCTTCTACATTCTACTTTCCGCGGATATCGCCGCGATGGCTCCCGGAACGCACACTGGCGCGGCATCGCCAGTCCTTAGCGTCGGTGGCTACCCGATGGCCATCGACGAAACCATGCGCAACAAGATCACCAACGACGCCATGGCCTTTCTCCGCAGCTTCACCCAGAAGCGCGGGCGAAATCCCACTCTCGCGGAAACGGCTATCACCGACGCCAAAGCCTTTACCGAAAAAGAAGCCCTCGATGGGAAAATGATCGACCTTACGGCGACTTCCGAAGACGATCTGCTGCGCCAGCTCAACGGTCGCGAAATCACGCGCTTTGACGGCAACAAGGTCAAGCTCGCCCTCTCTGTCCCCGTGCGCGTCGAGTTCCAGCTATCCGGGCGGCAAAAGCTTCTAGCGCGCATCGTCGCCCCGGACATATTTTTCCTGCTTCTGATTGTCGGCACCCTGGGCCTGTACACGGAGTTCACACATCCCGGCATGGTCGCGCCCGGCGTAATCGGCGGCATCTGTCTCGTCCTGGCCCTCTACGCGATGCACATTCTTCCGGTAAACATCGCCGGCGTATTCCTGATTGTGCTTGCGCTTGCTCTTTTTATTTTGGAAGCGAAGTACACCAGCCACGGCGTTTTGTTGGGTGGCGGCATTATCTCCATGTTGCTGGGCGCGTTGTTTCTGATCCGTTCGCCGTTGACTGCCGACGGAGTAAGCCTGGGCATGGCGCTTGCCGTAACGCTCCCGTTCGCTGTCCTCACCGTTTTTCTCATGCGTCTTGTCCTGCGCTCCCGCAAATGGAAAAGCGCCACAGGCCGCGAAGAATTGCTTCGCGAGCAGGGCATCGTTGTTACGCCGATTGTGAGCGGAGCAGAGGGAATGATCCGCATCCACGGCGAACTCTGGCGCGCCGTCTCCACGCAACCCGTGCCGGAAGGCCGCCCGGTCCGCGTTCTAAGGATTGAAGGCTTAAAACTGTACGTCGAGCCCGTGGAAGCCACCGCTTCGGCCTCCTAGCTTGGAGCTACCTGGTCCAAGCCCTCCTATTCCTGCAGCCACCGGTCATCTCGAGGCGATCCGACCAGAATCGCCGAAGGACCTCAACCTACCGCCCGCCGCTGAAGCTAACGTCAACGCGCTGCCCTCCTCGGCGCCGATGCGAATCCGCGCAAGCCTTTGTGCGAAGAAAGCTTGCGCTTTATCCTCCAGTGAGCGAAATTCAATGCGCGTGTGGAGGAAACACCATGTTCGAGTTTGGAATCGGAACGATGGTCATCATCGGCGTTGTGCTGATCTGGTTCTGGAATTCGCTCTACATCATTAAAGAATGGGAACGCGGCGTGGTTCTCCGTCTGGGCCGCCTCTTACCCGAAGCCAAAGGCGCCGGCTTGAATCTCGTCTTCTGGCCGATCGAGACGCTTACTCGCATCAGCTTGCGCATTGAAACTCTCGACGTGCCCCCGCAGGACATCATCACCCGCGATAACGTTTCCGTAAAAGTGAACGCGGTCTGTTACTTCCGCGTGGTGGACGCGAATCTCGCCGTATCGCAAGTGCAAAATTACAGCTACGCGACTTCGCAGCTGGCGCAAACCACCATCCGAAGTGTCGTCGGCCAGTTCGAACTCGACGAAATCCTCTCCCAGCGCGACAAAGTG
>Ga0182018_10000309_pt1 | contig 63930 bp, 59 predicted proteins | sample 812P2MmetaG_FD_120490 | JGI IMG/M metagenome (GOLD analysis project Ga0182018, IMG submission 120490) | Permafrost microbial communities from Stordalen Mire, Sweden - 812P2M metaG | ecosystem: Environmental > Terrestrial > Soil > Wetlands > Permafrost | place: Sweden: Stordalen | collected... | reverse complement strand
GTCGGCGTCGTCAAGGTGACGGACGTGGACGATGTTTCCGCGGTCTGCTCTCCGATTTCCGGCACGGGATTTAAAGTGGGCGACGCAGCGAAGACCGTAACGCAGTAAGCGTCAAGCGAATCGTCGCGGACGTTTATTCCATCGGCAGGCCGACGTAGTTTTCGGCGAGCGATTGCGACGCGGCCCGGGAGCTGGTGACGTAGTCGAGTTCAGCCAGCTGCCGCCGCTGATCGAAGGCGTTGTCCGTGTCGAACAGGTGCAGCATCGAAGTCATCCACCACGAAAACCGCTGCACTTTCCAGACGCGCCGCAGGCAAATCCTCGAATAATCCTCGAGTAGGCTCCGCTTCCCGGACTTGTAGAATTCCGCAAGCGCGCGGGCCAGCACGCGAACGTCGCTGACGGCGAGATTCATGCCCTTTGCTCCGGTCGGCGGAACGATGTGCGCGGCGTCGCCGGCGAGGAAAAGTCTTCCGTACTGCATCGGCTCGACCACGAAGCTGCGCATCCCGGTGACGCCCTTTTGCAGGATCGGCCCCTCGGTGAGCTTCCATTTTCCGTCGGCGGTACCTAGCCGGATGTGGAGCTCCTGCCAGATGCGCTCGTCGGACCAGTTCCCGATGTCTTCATCGGGCGCGCATTGGACGTAGAGTCGGCTGATTTCGGGCGAGCGCATGCTCAGCAGGGCGAAGCCGCGCTCGTGATAGGCGTAAATGAGCTCGTCGGAGGAAGGCGGCGCCTCGGCGAGAATTCCCAGCCAGCCGAACGGATAAACGCGGTCGTAAATCGTCAGCGCGCCGGCGGGAATTGAGGGGCGGCATATTCCGTGAAAGCCGTCGCATCCGGCGATGAAGTCGCAGGTAAGTTCGTGCGACTCGCCGCCGGCGCGGAACCGAATCTTTGGCTTCGCCGCGGAGCTTGCGTCATCAAAGTCGTGCACGCTCACGTCTTCCGCCTCCACGAAGACTCGCCCGCCCGCAGCCTGGCGCGCGTCGAAAAGATCGGCGACCACTTTATTCTGCGGGTAGATGATTACGGCGCGGCCGCCCGCGAGATCCTGAAAGTCAATGCGATGTCCGCGTCCGCCGAAGCGCAGCTCGATGCCGTGGTGGATCAGACCTTCGCGCTTGAGCCGCGCGCCCACGCCGGTTTCGGTGAGCAAGTCGGCGGTGCCCTGCTCGAGCACGCCCGCGCGAACGCGCTCTTCGACGTACTGGCGGCTGCGAGTCTCGATTACAACCGAGTCGATTCCCTGCAGGTGGAGAAGATGCGACAGCACCAGCCCCGCGGGTCCCGCGCCGACGATTCCGACTTGCGTGCGCATGCTCAATTCCATCTCTCCGCGGAAATCGGGGCCTATTCTACATTCAACTTGCAATGCCCGGAGATCAAACTAGAATGTCCGCACGTTCACCATCGCTTCCCGCCGATTTGGGCGGCGGGAACGGCAGAGCACGGCGGCGCGGCGACGGGCCCGCGCGGATCGCTCCCACGGAGGTTCCGAATGTCGAACGCACGCTCGTTCTACGGCTGGAAGCTGGTCGGCGCGCTTTCCGCGATGGATTTCCTTAACCTTGGATTTCCGTTTTACATCGGCGCGATTATCAATCCCTACATGCTGCAACACATCGCCATGAGCCGCGGCCTGTTCGGTTTCGGATCCACTCTGCTCAACCTGTTCGTCGGCATTCCCTCCACGCTCGTGGCCATTTCGATCGTTCGCCTCGGCATACGCTCGACGTACCTGATCGGCTCGGCGTTCGTCTGTGCCGGTTCGCTGTTTCTGGCATTCGCTACCACGAAACCGTGGGAATTTCTTCTCGGCTTCGGCGTCATCAACGGAATCGGTGTCTGCTTCGGCGACATTATTCCCGGCAGCACCGCGGCGGCGCGCTGGTTTGTACGATATCGCGGCCGAGCGGTCGGTCTGGTGCTGAGCGGCTCCGGCGTTTGCGGGTTCGTGATGGCTCCGCTGATCGACAAGCTGCTGCGCGCAAACGGCGGCAATTGGCATCTCGGTTGGGAAATCGTCGCTGGCGGGGCTGTTCTCGCGGGAATCATTGCGCTGCTATTCGTCAAAGAGCGCCCCGAAGACCTCGGCCAGCTCCCCGACGGCGACGCGAAAGCGGCCGCCGGCGCTCCGCCGCAACATGCTGCCAGCGCCCTGACCACAAAATACGAATGGACGCCCGGCGAAGCCTATCGCACCAGCAGCTATTGGCTCGTGGTGATCGCGGGGCTGGCTGCGCAATTTCCGTTTTTTATTTTCGTCGCGCATTGGATGTTGCATCTGCAGGGCGCCGGTATTCCGTCGGGCGATGCGGCGTTTTCGATGGGCCTGTTCACCGTCTCCTGTGTCGCTGGCCGCTTGATCGGCGGCTGGCTGATGGACACGATGACCGCGCGCTACGCCTTCGCGATCGGCCTCAGTTGCTACCTCATCGGCTCACTCGCGGCGATGCACGTTGGCCCGGGCGCGCTGCTCATCGCCAATTCTGCCGCGGTGCTCTACGGCCTGGGCATCGGCTGGACGTTCACCTGCATGACCACCTGCATCGCGCACTTCTACGGCCCCACTGCTTTTCCGAAACTTGCCGGCACTCTGCTGCTTCTAACCTCTGGGGGCGCGTCGCCAGCAGGCTGGGTCGGCGGTAAAATCTTCGACGTATACGGCGGTTACGCGCGCGCCTGGCAACTGAATATCGCCGTCACCGTGGTCGGCATTGTCGCCATCCTCTTTGCCGCCATGCCGCGTCACCGTACGGAAAGCAGCGCGGTCGCCAAGGCTGCATGAGCCGGAAGATCGCATAGGAGACCCGAGTGCCCGACAAGCCAAAATTCTACGGATGGAAGCTGGTCGCCGTTTTGTTTCTTCTCGATTTCATTAATATGGGGTTCCCGTATTACGGCGGCAGCATCATCAACAGCTATATGATTCACGATATCGTGATGAGCCGCGCCACGCTCGGCTGGGGCTTCACGATCCTCAATCTCTTCGTCGGTTTTGCCGCCATCGTCGTGGCGATGTCCATCGTGAAGTATGGACTCCGGGCGACCTTCATGATCGGCTCCGCGATCATTGGCCTCAATGCGCTGTTCCTGGGTTTTTATGCATCGAAGCCATGGCACTACCTGGTTGGGTTTGGAGTGGTGAACGGTATTGGCATGAGCTTTGCGACGCTCGTTCCCTGTGCGACCGGCGTCACGCGATGGTTCCGCCGCTACCGCGGAGCAATGATGGGGCTCGCGCTTTCCGCGTCGGGAATCTCCGGATTTGTGCTTTCTCCTTTGCTCGACAAAATGCTGCGCACAGGTGGCGGCAATTGGCACGTTGGGTGGAGAATCGTCGCCTGCGCCATGGTGGTCTCCGGGCTGATCGCATTCTTGTTCGTAAAGGAAAGCCCCGAATCGGTGGGTCAGACGGTGGACGGGCTGGCCGAGGAACGGCAGGCCCAGCCCTCTCGCACCGATGCGCTCGCGACGAAGCATCCATGGACCGCCGGCGAGGCCTATGGAACCAGCGCGTACTGGCTGGTCGCGATCGCCGGGATCGCCGCCACGTTTCCGTATTTCCTGTTCATCGCGCATTGGGTGGAAAATCTACGCGGCGTCGGGATAACTCCCGCCAAAGCCTCGTGGGGATTGAGCCTGCTTACGATCGGAACTCTGGCGGGGCGCTGGCTCGGCGGCATTCTGATGGATTACTTGAATGCACGCCTCGCATTCGTGCTCGGCGCGAGCATTTATCTCGTCAGCTCGTACCTGGCTGTCGTTTCTCGGGCCGACACTCTTACGCTCGCGTACGTCGCGTCGGTCCTGCAAGGCCTTGCCTATGGCTGGACCTACAGCTGCAGCAACACAATGATCGGCCACTACTACGGCCCCAAGGCCTACCCGAAGCTGAGCGGAATGTACATTCTGCTTACTTCGGGTTGCGCCTCACCTGCTGGCGCCGTAGGCGGCAAGATTTTCGACGTTACCGGAAGCTACGCAAAGTCGTTCGAGCTGGATGCCGCGCTCGCGATCGTCGCCATCGTTGCGATCATGTTCGCCGCGATGCCGACGCCGCGCGAGGCAGTTCCAGTCGGCATAGCCGAACCCGAAGTCGCGTAGCGCCGGCGTCTCGCCGGCTTTAGGCGCTGAAGTTCCCAACGGAGGCTGCAATGATTCACCGCCGTGAACTACTCAAGAAATCTCTTGTCGGCGCCGGCGCCGCCGCCGCTCTCAGCTCGCCGCTCGCCCGCGCACTGTTCGCCGCGGATTCCGCTCGACCCGTTGTCGCGACTAAATACGGCAAAGTGCTCGGCGTCAATGCCGGCGGCGTCTCCACCTTCAAAGGCATTCACTACGGCGCAAACCCAGAAGGCGCCATGCGTTTCATGCCGCCCGCTCCGCCGCAGCCGTGGAGCGAAACCGCCGACGCCCTGGCCTACGGCGATATCGCGCCGCAGATTCTCTCGAGCGCCAGCGGCGGCTCCGATATCCGCCAGGCCATGGGGGACCTGTTCGGCCCCGGCAAAGTCGGCGAAAACTGTCTGGTCCTCAACGTCTGGACGCCCGGCCCTGATCACCGCCGGCGGCCCGTGATGGTCTGGCTGCACGGCGGGGGTTACACCAGCGGCTCCGACGGCTCGCCGACCTACGACGGCGCGAATCTCGCGCGCAAGCAGGATGTCGTCATCGTCGGCATTAATCACCGGCTCAACGTCTTTGGCTACCTCTATCTCGGCAAGATCAGCGAAAAATACGCGGACTCGGGCAACGCCGGCATGCTCGACTGCGTGCTGGCGCTCGAATGGGTGCGCGACAATATCGCGCATTTCGGCGGCGATCCGGAGAACGTCACCATTTTCGGTGAATCGGGCGGCGGCGGAAAGGTCAGCGTGCTGCTGGCGATGCCTCCGGCGAAGGGCCTGTTTCACAAGGCGATTGTAGAGAGCGGCTCGACGCTGCGCGTCAGCACGCCCGATGAAGCCGACGCCGCCGCGCGAAAATATCTAGCCCAGCTGAAAATTGCGCCCAACAGCGTGGACGATCTCGCGAAAGTTCCGATGAACGAGATGCTCGAAGCGCTCCGCGCGATGACCGGGCCGAATTCGATTCGCCTCGGACCGGTCGTCGACGGCCGCTCGCTTCCGCGCCAGCCCTTTGATCCCGACGCGCCCTCGCAATCCGCGAACATCCCGATGCTCATCGGCACCAACGGCACCGAATCCACGCTGCTAATCGGAATGGCGGACGCCTCGGTTTTTTCGCTGAACGAAACGGACATGCGCACCAAGCTGAAAGCATATCTGCGCTCGACCGATGACGCGAAGCTTGATGCCCTGATCGCCACATACAGGAAAGATCGCCCGAGCGCGTCCCCCAGCGACATCTACTTCTACGTCACCACCGACCGCATGATGCGCATGAACGCTATCACTCAAGCCGAGCGCAAGATCGCGCAAGGCGCCGCGCCGGCCTACATGTATATTTTTGCGTGGCAGACGCCGGTGCTCGACGGCCGTCTGCGTTCGCCGCACGCCATCGAGTTATCGTTCGTCTTCGACAACACCAATAAAACGACGAGCTATAATGGCTCGGCGGCGGATCTTGCGCCGCTCGCAGCGAAAGTCAGCGCGGCGTGGGCCGCTTTCGCGCGCACCGGGAATCCGAGCCATCCCGGCATCCCGAAGTGGCCGGCCTACGATACGGCGAGCCGCGCAACGATGGTCTTCAACGACGAATGCAAAGTCGTGGATGATCCTGGCAAGTACGAGCGAATTGCGATCAGCGCGCTGCCCACGGCGTAGCTCCCGTCAGTTGGGCCTCTCCGCTACAGCTGAATCTTCGAGAAGAAGTAACTTCCGATGCCGAGCAGAATCGCCGTGAGAATGGTCACCGCCGCGAGATCGGTCTTCAGGCCATATGCGAAGACGCCCGTGCACGCGCCGCGCAGGCCATCCACGCCGTAGCTGAGCGGATTGAGCCGCAATCCGAACTGCAGGAACTTCGGCAACCCGTCCGCGGAAAAAATAGCGCCCGAAAAAAAGAATAGCGGCATCACCAGGAAGTTTATGATCAGCGGAAATCCCTGCATGTCCTGCAGCATGGACCCGAACACCGTGCCGATTCCCGCGAAAAGCAGCGCGATCAGAAACATGAAAACGATTGCCAGCGGCAGTATTGGCGAGCTTTTGACCCGGAATCCGGCAATCAGGCAGATCACGAATACGACGATTCCCTGAGCCATGGCCACGAGCGCGCCGCCGAGCATGCGGCCGAATACGATTTCCAGTCGCGAGACCGGCGCGACCAGCGTTTCCTTCAGGAAGCCGAATTGGCGGTCCCAGATGATCTCAATTCCCGAAAACACGGCATTGAAAAGAATCGCCATGGAGATAATTCCGGGCGCGAGAAAATCGATGTAATTTCCGCCGCCCGCCCGCGCGAACATCGCTTTGAAACCGAAACCGAGCGCCACCAGGAACAGGATCGGCTGGCCGAGCGAGCCGATAATCCGGGCCGGCGAGCGAACGTAGCGTTTCAGTTGCCGCACGCAGAGAATGTAGATCGCTTTCATCGCCGTCCTCCGCCTCTCCACGCGCGTCCCATCATCCGCATGCGGTCGGTCGCATTCGCTTCTTCCTCGCGAATGGCGTGCCCGGTCAGCGCGATAAACGCGTCTTCCAGCGTGGCGCACTTGGTGCGCTCTTTCAATTCCCCGGGCGAGCTCTGCGCCACGATCTTGCCGTGATCAATCACGGCCACATCGTTCGCCACGCGATCGGCTTCGTCCATGTAATGCGTGGTGAAGAAAACCGTGACGCCCTCGTCCTTGCTGAGCTGCTGGATGTAGCCCCAGATGTGATTGCGCGTTTGCGGATCGAGCCCGATGGTCGGCTCGTCGAGGAAAAGGATGCGCGGCGCATGGAGCAGGGCGCGCGCCACTTCCAGCCGCCGCTTCATCCCCCCCGAATATGTCTTCACGAAGTCTTTCTTGCGGTCGCCGAGTCCCACAAGATCCACGAGAGCGTCAATGCGCTTCAGTCGCTCGGCGCGCGGGACGCCGTAGAGAATGCCGTGCAGGTCCATATTTTCCTGCGCCGTCAATTCGTCGTCGAGGCTCGGATCCTGAAACACAATTCCAAACGAGCGCCGCACCTGCTTCTGCTCGCGCGTGGGATCGTGCCCATTGACGCGAATCGAACCGCTGGTGGGATCGAGCACGGTGGTAAGCATCTTGATGGTGGTCGTTTTCCCCGCGCCGTTGGGACCGAGAAAGCCGAAGATCACTCCCTCCGGGACGGTGAACGATATGTGATTCACCGCGCAAAATTCCCCATAGTTCTTCACGAGGTCCTGGACTACGATCATCTCGCCCATCGGTGCCTTTCTGGTGGCCGGAGTGCGCCGCCCCGGTAGGGAGCGGCGAGACAGGATACGATGTATGCAACGACCCCGGCAATTAGTTATAACGGTCGGCGGCGGCCGGAAGTTACGAGAGAAAGTTACGCGCGATTTCCGGAAAAGCATGAGCGGGCGGGAGGCTTGATATCGTGAGCACGGTGCGAGAGGTGACCTACGGAGTTCTGCGCGATCTGGGGATGACGAAGATTTTCGGCAATCCCGGCTCGAGCGAGCTGCCATTCCTGAAGGACATGCCTCCCGATTTCCAGTACGTCCTTGGCCTACACGAAAGAACCGCGGCCGGCATGGCGCTGGGCTACGCGATGGCCCGCGGAGAAGCAGCGTTTGTAAATTTGCACTCGATTGCGAGCGCCGGAAACGGGCTTTCCGCGCTGATTGATGCGCAGCTTTGCCACGCGCCGCTCGTGGTCACCACCGGACAGCAGGACCGCCGGCAAGTCATGGCCGAGCCGTTTTTGGTGAGCCGCGCGGTGGAAGTGGTGAAACCGTATGTGAAATGGGCGTGCGAGCCGCTGCGCCCGGAAGATGTTCCCGCGGCAATCGCGCGAGGCTACCACCTGGCGATGCAGCCACCGCGCGGGATTGTGTTTATTTCCGTGCCGATGGACGATTGGAACAAGCCGTGCGAGCCGCTGATCACGCGCAAAGTGACTCAGTCGGTGTTGGCCGACCCCGCGGCGCTTGACGAGGTCGTGCGCGCGATTGATTCCAGCCGCAAGCTGGCGTTGATCACCGGCGCGCAGATCGAAGAGGATCGCGCGGGGCGCGAAGTGGTGGCGCTCGCGGAGCGGCTGAACGCCGATGTGTACGCCGAGCCGATCGCGTCGCGCTGGGCGTTTCCGCGAAGCCATCGCCTGTATCGCGGCGGATTGTTTCCCGCGCAGAAACCGCTGGCCGATCAACTGGCGGGTTACGACACGGTCGTTGTGCTGGGCGCGCCGGTTTTCCTCTACTACGCGTACGTGCCGGGAAACGCGATTCAGCCGGGCACGAAGCTTTTCCAAATCACGAATTCGCCGCAGGACGCTTCGAGCGCTCTTGCAGGAACGAGCATTGTGGGCAACATCGCAGCGGCCGCGGAGTACATTCGCAGCCGCGTGAAGCCCGTCGAGCGCGCCGTGCCGGCACGAACGAAGCCGCCCGAGCCGCCGGCCGAGCACCCGATGACGTGCAGCTACGTGTTCAGCGCCCTGAACAAGCTCCTGCCGCGCGACGCGATCATTTCCGAAGAATGCCCGTCTTCGAAGGGCGATCTCGACCGCTACATCGAGCTCGACGAACCGGGTTCGTTTTATTCCGTGCGCAGCGGGATTCTGGGATTTGCCATGCCGGCCGCGGTTGGGCTGCAACTCGCGCACCCGAACCGGCGCGTGGTATGTCCCGTGGGCGATGGCTCCATGCAATATTCGATCCAGGCGCTGTGGTCGGCGGTGCAATCGAAAGCGCCGGTGATTTTTGTGGTGATCTGCAACGGGAACTATTCGGCGCTCAAGGGTTTTCGCGATTTTACGAAGGTGGGCAAGAATGTGCCGGGAATTGACATCCCTGGAATCGACGCCGTAAAAATCGCGCAGGGTTACGGCATGATGGCCCGTGCCGTGGACCGCGCCGAAGATCTGGAGCCCGCGCTGAAGTGCGCGTTCGCCTCGAAGGAAACCTGCCTGGTCAGCGTGAACGTGCAGGAGGGCGGCCAGAAAACGATGGGGATGGACCAGTCGGTGAACCCGCCCAATTACGGGTGACGCTACACGTCGAAGAAAACCGTTTCTTTCGGCCCGCTCAGATGAATTTCATGCCGCCACGTTCCGGGCTGGCCCGCGACAGGTTGCGCCATCAACGTCGCGCGTCGCGCCTTCGGAACCAGCGCGAGCGCGGGGCATTCGCCGTTCGCGGCGTCGCCTGAAAAATAGATTCGCGTGGCGAGACGCTTCAGGACGCCGCGCGTGAAGACGCCCACCTCCAGATGCGGCGCCTGCAGTAATTTTCCGCGCCCCGGCACGCGACCCGGCTTGATCGTTTCGAATTCGCACGCGCCGTTTTCGTCCGTAATCTGTCGTCCGAATCCGCGAAACGCGGAATCGATCGCTTTCTCCTGCCGGTCGTCGGGATGATTGTATTTTCCGTCCGCGTTCGCCTGCCAGATTTCTATCAGCGTGTCCGGGACGCATTTGCCATCGCGGTCAAACACCGAACACAGAAGTTTCAAGCGCTCGCCTTTTGCGTCCGGCGGCGCAATGGCCCGCACGCAATTCGCATCGGTCACCGTAACGGAAAAATACGGCCCGACGGTGCACCAGGGAGTCGGCTCGAGCACGCGCCCGGGTTTACTTCGTGCGCTCAAAGGGCGTGCTCTCCTTTCCGCGCACGACGATGTCAAACCGGAATCCCAGCGACCAGCCCGGCTCCGTGCGATTCATCTCGAACCGCGAAATCATTCGTTGTCGCGCTCGCTCATCCCGGACGGAATTGAAAATCGGATCGAACGGAAACAGTGGATCGCCCGGAAAGTACATCTGCGTGACGAGCCGCGTGGCGAACGCCATCCCGTACAGTGAAAAATGAATGTGCGCGGGGCGCCACGCGTTTGGATGGTTCTCCCACGGATATGGCCCCGGCTTGATGGTGACGAAGCGATATTTTCCCTGCGCGTCGGTCAGCGTGCGACCTGCGCCGGAAAAATTCGGATCGATCGGCGCCTGATGCTGATCAATTCGGTGGCGATACCGCCCGGCGGCATTGCACTGCCAGAGTTCGATCAGCGCATTGGGTACGGGACGGCCGTTGTCGTCGAGCACTCGGCCGCTGACGGTGATGCGCTCGCCCATCGGTTCGCCGGCGTGCTGGCGCGTGAGGTCGTTGTCGGTTTCGCGGACGTCGTCATGGCCGAAAACCGGCCCGGTGACTTCAGAAAGCGTGTGCGGCAGAACTATCAGAGGCCTTCGCGGCGCGCGCGAAAGCGTCAAGCGGTACGGAGGATACAGATACGGCGGCTGAGAATTGCGCGGATAACGGCGATACGGAACGACGAGCGAAGATTCTGACGCAGACCGCTCTGCCGGCGATTTCGACTTGGATGAATTGCGCGCGATGGCAGGCTCCGCGAAAAGCGCCTCATTATGCATCCCGCGGACAGAGGCATCAAGCCGCGAGGGCTTTGCGCAGTCTTTCAAACGTGGTCGAGAGTTCTTCGGGCTCGACGCGCGTTTCGCCGGTGACGGTCATGAAATTGGCGTCGCCGCCCCAGCGCGGAAGCACGTGCAGGTGCAAATGTCCCGTGACGCCTGCGCCCGCGGCGCGGCCCAGGTTCATGCCCAGGTTGTAACCCTCGGGCCGGTAGGCGTTGCCGATCGCCGTCTGCATGCGCTGCGCCAGGCGCATCATCTCGGCAAGCGTGTCGGGATCGGTTGCGGCTAGATCGGCGACGTGCGCGTAGGGAACCACCATCACGTGGCCGCTGGTATAGGGATAGCGATTCAGGATGACGAAATTTTTCGCGCCGCGCAGAACGATCAGCGTTTTCGGATCGTCATTGGCAGCGAGGGCGTCGCAGAAGATGCAGTGGTCGTCCTTCTTCGCATCGGCGATGTAGCGATACCGCCACGGCGTCCACAGATAATCCATCCCGCTTAGTCCTGCGCGCCGGACCCGGCCACATGCGGATTGTTGACGTAGTCTTTCAGCTCTTTGCTGGGCTTGAAAAAGGGGATCTTCTTCGGCGGGACTTCCACTTTCGCCCCGGTCTTCGGATTTCGCCCGGTGCGCCCGCGACGCTGTCGCGTGCGGAAACTGCCGAAGCCGCGAATCTCGATCTTGTCGTCCGCCTGGAGCGCCGCGATGATGCTTTCGAAGATGGTCTCCACGACCGCCTCCGATTCCTTCCGCGACAGTTCGGTGGCCCGCTCGACCTCTCCCACGAGGTCGGCCTTGGTCATCGTATGTTCTTTGTTTTCGTGCTCTCCCGCAACTTCTGCCATCGGATGAGAGCCTCCTCTCGCAACTACTGATTATTGTGGGCCGAACGCGCGCTGGGGCTTAGCGTCTAACGATCTTGGCACATCATCCAAGCTACCGCAAGGTAAACGCCTGATTTCGCTCGGGTAAACGCTCTTACGACGACTGCAGCTTGGCCCGGACCGCATCGCCGATCGTGGCCGTGGGCGACGACTTCGTTGACCGGAACGACTTGATTTCTTCGCGTTCGACCTGCTTCTGCGCAGCGCGGAAGCTCAGGCTGATCTTGCGCTGCTCCGGTTCGAGCCGCAATATTTTGAAATCGTATTCCTGGCCCGCGGTCAGCACGGCGGTTACGCGCGCGTCCCGCGGGGCTTTCGCCTTTTCGCGCTCGCCCTTGGGCCGCCGTTCCTCGATTTCGGAGACATGGCACAGACCTTCGATGCCTTCCGCCAGCTCCACGAAGGCCCCAAAATCCGTGGTGCGCGCGACCTTCCCCTTGAGGACGTCGCCGAGCTTGTGATCCTTGAACCAGTTCGCCCAGATATCGTTCATCTGCTTGATGCCCAGCGACAGCCGGCGATTCTGCGAATCCACTTTCAGCACTTTCGCTTCAACCGCTTCGCCCTTCTTGAATTTCTCGCTGGGATGCTTGATGCGCTCGGTCCAACTGACGTCGCTGATGTGGATCAGCCCCTCCATGCCCTCTTCGAGTTCCACGAACGCACCGAACTCCGCCAGGTTGCGGATGCGGCCGTTGACAATCGCGCCCACCGGATATTTCTGCGCGGCCGCGTCCCAGGGATCGGGGAGCAATTGCTTCATGCCGAGCGAAATCCGCCGCTGGTCCGTCTTCACATCGAGCACCACCACGTCCACTTCTTCATCCGTCTTGACGATTTTCGAGGGGTGCTTCACATGTTTCGACCAGCTCATTTCGCTGACGTGCACCAATCCCTCGACGCCCGGCTCGATCTGCACGAATACGCCGTAGTCCGTCACGCCCACGACTTTTCCGTGCACGCGCGTTCCGGTGGGAAACCGCTCGGGCACCGTGGCCCAGGGATCGGGCAGCAATTGCTTGCGTCCGAGGGAAATGCGCTGCTTTTCCTTGTCGAATTTCAGGATTTGAACCTGAATTTCATCGCCGGGCTTCACGATCGAATTGGGATGTGGCGCGCGTCCCCACGCGAGATCGCTCACGTGGAGAAGGCCGTCCATCCCGCCAAGGTCCACGAAAATTCCATAGTCCGTCACGTTCTTCACGCGGCCCGTCACCACCGCGCCTTCGGAAAGCGTTCCGGCCAGGGCGTCGCGCATGGCCTTCTGCTCGTCTTCCAGAATCGCGCGCCGGCTGACCACCACATTGCCGCGCTTGCGGTTCAGCTTCAGCACGCGCACTTCGATCTCGCGGTCCTTCCAGGATTCCAGATCGTGCACCGGCCGCAATTCAATCTGCGAAGCCGGCAAAAAAGCGCGCACGCCGATATTCACCACCAGGCCGCCCTTGATTCGCTCGTTGATCTTGCCGGTGACGTTCGTGTGCTCGCGGTAGGATTTTTCGATGCGCTCCCAGACGCGGCGGCGGTGCGCGCGCACGTACGACAGCAGGACGTAGCCATCCTTCCGCTCGTGCAGCCGCTCGACCTCGATCGTCTGCCCTTCGCCGAATTCGATGGGTTCGCCCGAATCGAGGAATTCCTGCGCGGGGACCAGTCCTTCGAACTTTCCGCCGACAGCCACGACCACGCCTGCGTCCGTGACTGCCAGCACGCGCCCGTCGAAAATCTCGCCTTCGCTTGCCGCCGGAGGAGTGGAGAATTGGTCCAGCAGCTGGTCCATCGTCTCGGTTGTTTCGGCTTCTTCCGCCGCGGGAGATTCGATCGCGGGGGCGGCGGCTGAGGCTCCGACCGTCGTGGCGCCGGTGGTTTCCTCACCCGAGACAGTCGTCGCAATTTCGCGGGAGCCGGAATTTTCCTCTACGGTTGCAGGGATCGGGTCGAGCACCGCCGGCGCTCGAACGGCGGCGGTGGCAGCGCCAGCCGCGCTCGGCTGCGCGGAGATTCCCACGGGGGTTTCAGGAGTCAAATTCGCCGCCTCGGCCTGAGCCGGGGTTGTTTCAATGGCGGATGGTTGTGGGTTGTTGTCGTTTTCGGGTGACATGAAGAGCGGCCTCCGTACAGATTCGGACCCTGTTTGCCAAAGGTTCGGCCTTGGCTACTCCACCCTACTGGGGGCCAGAGCAATGAAGGGGATAGAGCGTCCACGCTCGACGCTGCACCGCAGAAATGATACCCGCCCGGTTTGCGCGTTGTCAATCAAACCAAGCACAGGGTCGTGGCGTCATTTCAGCGTGCAGACGAGTTTGAATCCGAGCTCATCCCGAAGGACGCCGGTGTTTCTTCTCGCTGGGCGCAGATTAATACGCCACCCGGAGAAGCCAGTCGCGTTGTGCGGCGGGGAGGATATGCTAAAGTTGCGGGCCGATGCGGATCTTCGTTCTCGGGGCGGGCGGCACGGGCTCCTTGCTGGCACAATTGCTGGAGCGCCAGGGACATACCGTATGGTGCGGCGATCGCGATCCTGAACGCGCGCGGCGGTTTCTGGGCAGGAAGAGCGCGCTCAAAGTGGTGGAAGCGAACGCCCGGAACCTGTGGTCAATCGTTCGCGCGGGCCGCGGCGCGAATCTGGTGATCAATGCATCGCCCGCCGTGTTCAATAAAATTATCCTGCGCGCCGCGCTCCGCCTGCGCGCCCACTACCTCGATCTGAACTCGCACCTGACGCACCATCCGTTCCGGCCCGAGCAATTCCGTTTTCACAAGCAATTCCTGGCGAAGAATCGCGCGGCCCTGATCTGCGCCGGCGCAGCGCCGGGACTCACCAACCTGCTGGCCCAGCGCGGCTCGGAAATGCTCGACGCGGTCGAGGCTGTGCACATTCGCCTCTTTGAAAGCACGGAGAGCAAGGATCCGGTGTCCACGTGGTCGGCGGACGTGGCCTACGACGAAGCGATTTCGCGCCCGCGCGTTTATCGCCACGGGAGATTCTCGCTGGCCAAGCGGTTCGACGAGCGCGAGAAATTCCGCTTTCCGCCGCCCATCGGCGAAGTGCCCGTCTATTTGGCCGCGCAGGACGAAGTCTGCATGCTCCCGTATGTGATGCCGGTCCGCGACGTGGACGCGAAAATCGGCGGCAACGATTTCGACCGCTTGCGGCGGTGGTACCGGCAGGGGAAGCTAAATCGCTCGGCAGGGATCGTGCGCAAGCGGTTTCCCGAGACTCTTACGCCGCGACGCGTCGCCAAGCTGATCCGCCAGGGCATTCTCGAAAACGCGCGCTTTGCTGCCGCCGTTCTGGTCCGCGGCATGAAGGACGACCAGCCGATTTTGCTGCGCTGGGACGCCAGCTTTCCCACGCTCTACACGATTCGCCAGCGCGGCCTGGTTTCCACTCCGATTGCCTACGCCACCGCGCACCTCGCCGCGATTTTCGTCAAACATTTCCCGCGCGATTCCGCGGGCGTCATCGGGCCGGAATCGCTGCCCGCTGAAACCCGACGCGCCATCCTCGCGGCCGCGCGCTCGCGCGATTTCCGCATCGCGCTGAAGACCACGCGCCTGAAAAAACAGGAAGACGACGATTTCTAGCGGCCCCTCCGCGAGGTTTGACCGCATGCAATCCGGCCCGGTATAATTGACGTCTCGGCTGGACCCAAATACGCTGCAGGGAAACCCCGAACAAGAATTCAGGAGCATTCATGCTTAAGGCCACACTTCTGCGCGCGGGAATGATCATCAAGCACGACGGCGATCTCTACTCGGTCTATAGCGTGGACCATCGCACACCCGGCAACAAGCGCGCGGCCATGGCGACCAAGATGCGCAACCTGCGCAACGGCTCCATGATTGACCACCGGTTCCGCGCCGAGGAATTTCTCGATAAGGTTACGGTGGACGAAATCGAATTCGACTACCTCTATAGCGACGGCGAAGGCCACCACTTCATGAACACGCAGAGCTACGAGCAGCTCGCCCTGCAGAACGACATCGTCGGAGACACCAAGGACTACCTCATTCCCAACATGCCGGTGAAAATCGAGTATTACGACGAGAAGCCCATCGGCGTGCTGATCCCGGACACGGTTGACCTGATGGTTGTGGACACGGAACCCAGCATCCAGAAGGCGACGGCCAGCTCTGTGATGAAGCCGGCGAAACTTGAAACCGGCCTGGTGATCAACGTACCGCCATTCGTCGGCACCGGCGACAAAGTGCGGGTGGATACCACCGAAGGCCGCTACATTCAGCGCGTGCAATGACAATCCGATAAGGATTGTCACCCTGAGCGAACAACGTGAGCCGAAGGGTTACCCCACTCGCCGTCGTCGCGTTCGCAGCGGTCGTTGTTGCCGTCGCGATCGGGTCCCCCTCTCCCGCGCAGCAGGTCCGCGATTCCGTCGCCCCGCCTCAACCAGATCAGCGTCCGCTGCCGGATATTCCCACGCTTCTCCGCGACATCGGCAAGAATCAGCAGGCTCTCGAAGACCTTCGCAAGCTGTACACCTGCCGCCTCTCCGAGGAAGAAGACAAGATGAATTCTGACGGCCAGGTGAAATCGCGCTTGGTGAAGGATTACGACGTGTTTTACATCGGCGACGAGCAGGTCCTCCACCTGCTCGCCAAGGACGGCAAGCCGCTCGACGCCGGTAAAAAGAAAGAAGAGGACGGCCGCTTCAACAAGCAGTACGACGATTTGAAAAAGAAGCAGGCGGAACTCGCCGGCGATCCCAAAAAACAGGCGAGAAAGGAAGAAGAGGACGACGCGGAGGTTTCGGACTTTCTTCGCGCCGAGCTCTTCACGAATCCGCGCCGCGAAAGTTTTCGCGGCCAGGAAGTGATTGCCTTCGACGTCAACGGGAACCCGGACTACAAGCCGAAGAAGCGAATCGACAGCATCATCCAGAAACTTTCCGGCGTCATGTGGGTGGACGAGCAGGCGCGCGAAATCGTGCGCCTGGAGGCTCATTTCGCGGAAGGCGTGAAAATCGGCGGAGGCCTGGTCGCTTCACTGCAGAAGGGATCGAATTTCGTATTCGAGCAGGAAAAAATCAACGACGAAGTCTGGCTGCCGTCCTACGCCGAGGTGCACTTCGCCGGCCGCATCTTCGTGGTGAAGCTGAAGCAGAACGCCATCGACCGCTACACGGATTACAAAAAGTTTCGCGTCGGCGCCGCGCTGGGTTCCACTACTTCTCAAGACTGATTGCACGCTTGATCCGCGGGTACAGTGCTGGAACGCTCTCTGCGGGCGGTTTGTGCCTAAAGACGCGGTGAAAGATCGCGTCCACGGCCTGCAACTGGCGCTGCAAGTCGAACGCATGCGCGAGGGCTTTTTTGTTGAGGAATTTCTTGACGTTCTTGTCGGCGGCGATGTGTTCCTTGAAACTCGTTTCCGATTCCCACGCGGCCATGGCGTGGCCCTGCACCCACTTGTAAGCGTCTTCGCGCGGAGCGCCGTGCTCGACCAGGTCCTGCAAGAGCTGCCCGGAAAATATCAGGCCCTGCGAAAGGTCGAGATTGCGGCGCATGCGCTCCGGAAACACCTTCATATTGGCGACGATTTCGCTCATGCGGTGCAGCATGTAGTCCGCGAGGATCGTCGAATCGGGCAGGATCACGCGCTCGACCGAGCTGTGCGAGATGTCGCGCTCGTGCCACAGCGCGATATTTTCGTACGCCGCGAGCGAATTGGCCCGCACCACGCGCGCGAGGCCGCTCACCTGCTCGCTTGAAACCGGATTGCGCTTGTGCGGCATGGCCGAGCTGCCGCGCTGCTCGCCGCCGAAGGGCTCTTCCACTTCGCGGACTTCGGTGCGCTGCAGGTGGCGAATCTCCGTCGCCACCCGCTCGAGCGACGCCGCCAGAATGGCGAGCGCCGAAAGGTATTGCGCGTGGCGGTCGCGTTCGATTACCTGCGAAGTGATCGGCGCGGTCACCAGTCCCAGGCGCGCGCAGATTTTGTGCTCGATGTCCGGGCCGAGATGCGTGCAGGTGCCGACCGCGCCCGAAATTTTCCCCACGGCCATCTCGCGCGCCGCGGTTTCAAACCGCACGGCGTCGCGGCGGTTTTCGGCGTACCAGTTCGCCACCTTCAGGCCAAAGGTGATTGGCTCGGCGTGGATGCCGTGCGTGCGGCCGATTTCGGGCGTGTCCTTGAACTCCCACGCGCGCTTTTCCAGGACTTCGCCGAACTTCGTAATCGCTTTTTGGATCAGCCGCGAGGCTTCGCGGACCAGCAGAGCCTGCGCCGTGTCCACCACGTCGTTCGAGGTCAGCCCGTAATGCAGCCAGCGCGCCGTTTCGGGGTCGCCCACAGATTCCTGCACCACGATGGTGAACGCGATCACGTCGTGCCGGACTTTGGCCTCGACCTCGTTGATTTTTGCGACGTCAATGCGCGCTCGCTCGCGCAATTTCCGCGCGGCTGCTTTCGGGACGATTCCGGCGTCGGCGAGCGTTTCGGTGGCGGCCAGCTCGACGTCCAGCCACTTCTGGAATTTATTTTCCTCGCTCCAGACGCGGCCCATCGCCGAACGCGTATACCGTGCGATCAATTTTCGCTCCCTGTTTTGCGGCACCCAGCGGGGGAATTCCCTGCTCCATAATACCTGAAATCTACTCGGCTGAAGGCGGCCGCTATGCGGGCAGTTCGACAGGAAGGCGGTTACAGCTCGAACGGCCCGAGGGGGATGTGCTGGCTGGCGATGTGGAGCGTGCCGCGGAAAGCGCATTCGGCCGGGCGGCGGTTGAGAGCTTCTTCGGCGGAGATGCGCGCGACCTCGGGATTGTTGTTCTGCTCGGAGAGATGCGCGAGGACGAGATGGCGCGCGCGGCCGTCGAAAACTTCCGCGTCGGCCAGAAATTCGCTGACGATCGCGTTCGAAAGATGCCCCGTGCGGCTCATCACGCGCTGCTTGATGTGCCACGGGTACGGCCCGACCTTGAGCATTTCGAGATCGTGATTCGATTCCAGGATCAGGAAATCGGCTTCGCGCAGATGCTGCTTCACGAGCTCCGGCAAATAGCCGAGGTCCGTGACGATGGCGACCTTCGTGCCGTTCATGCGGAAGGCATAACCGACAGGATCGGCGGCGTCGTGCGGGATCGCGAATGGATTGATCTCGATATCGCCGATTTGGAAGCGCTCGCCCGGGCGGATGTGCTCGACGCGCTCGATGGTGGCTTTCTTTCCCGGCTTCTCGGGATCCTCCGCGTACATTTTCACGATTTCGCGGTGCGTCGGCTCCGTCAGGTAGGCGGGGCAGTTCCACAGGCGCGCGAGTTGCGCGACAGCGGTGGAGTGGTCGGAATGCTCGTGCGTGATAAGAATTGCGTCCACGCGCTCCGGCTGCCGGCGGCCCAGCGCTTCGAATCGCCGCAGGATTTCCTTGCGGCCCAAGCCAGCGTCAATAAGGAGGGTGGTGCGCTCCGTTTCGAGCAACGTCGCGTTGCCCGTGCTGCCGGAAGCGAGAATAGATATGCGGAACGAGATGCGGAGAGTCTCCGCGAAGGATGATGGCAAAGTGGCGCGGCTGCGTCAAAGGAAAAAGGAGGCAGAGGAAGCAAAGGAGGCAGGGGAGCGACAAGAACCCCGCTAGAACGCGAGTTGTTCCCGGGTCAGTTGGAAGCCGTTGAGGTTGCCGACCACGCTGGCGGCGATGCGGCCGGGCTGGAAAAGCTCCTGCGCGATCTGCTGGACTTCTTCCGCGGTGACCGCCTCGAGCATCGCGATCAGCTCCTGCGGCGTGAAGTGACGGTCGAAATACATGTGGTAGCGCGCCAGGCTGCTCATGCGCGCGCCGCTGCCTTCGAGCGCAAGCAGCGTCGCGCCTTTCAGATGATCCTTCGCGCGGCGCAGCTCTTCCGCCTCAATCGGCTCGTCCCGCATCTTGCGCAATTCCCCGAGAACGGACTGCACGACCTTGGCGACGGTGTCGAGCGACGTGCCCGCATAGACCGAGAGCGCGCCCACATCGCGATACGGATTCAAGTCGCTGAATATCGAATAGGCCAGGCCCTGCCGCTCGCGGATGTTTTGAAACAGCCGCGACGACATCCCGCCGCCCAGAATATTGTTCATCACCGAAACGATGAAGCGCCTGCGATCGGTGAGCGGCAGCGCGGGAACGCCGAGGCAGACGTGCACCTGTTCGAGTTCGCTCTTGCTGCGTAGCGTGATATGCGGCGACGGCACCGGCGTCGGGTCGGTGAAACCGTCCTCGATTCGCGGGAGCTTCGAAAAACGCGAGGAGACCAGGTCCACAAGCTCCGCGTGGGCCAGGTGGCCCGCGGCGGTGATAACCAGGCGATTCGGCGCGTAGGACTGCTGAAACCAGGTCTGGAGCGTGTCGCGCGTGAATGCCGAAACCGTTTCGGGCGTGCCGAGAATCGGCCTGCCGAGCGCGTGCGGATGCCAGAAATTCTGCGTGAAGAGCTCGTGAACCAGGTCCTCGGGATTGTCCTGCGTCATGCGGATTTCCTCGAGCACCACGGATTGTTCGCGCACGATGTCGTCAACCGCGAATTTCGGCTCGAGGACCAGGCCCGCGAGGATGTCGAAAGCCTTCGCGAGATGCTCGTCGAGGACTCGCGTGTTGAAGCACACCATTTCCTTGGAGGTGAACGCGTCCAGCATTCCGCCGAGGCGGTCAATTTCGCGCGCGATGTCTTCGGCGGTGCGCCGCTGCGTGCCCTTGAACACCATGTGCTCGATGAAATGCGAGATGCCGTTGATTTCGGGCCGCTCGCGCCGCGATCCGGACCGCAGCCAGATCCCCACCGAAACCGAGTGGACGTGCTCCATCGGCTCGGTCAGGACGACCAGGCCATTCGGGAGAATTTCCTTGTGCACCTTGCGAGTTGTGTCCTGCATGCGCGCTTCCATTGTGGCACGCCACTGCGGGTAATGTCATTCCACGTGGTGAAACATTGCGCATTTCCCCGCATGTTATGATGATTCTAATATGTCCTCGCAAGCCCCCAACGCCGGCGCAAACCTGCTGGGAAAATCCGTGGAAGAGCTGCGCGAATTCCTGCAAGGACTCGGCGAACCGGCATATCGCGGCGCGCAGATTTACCACGCGCTGTATGCCGAGCGGCGGTTCGATTTCGCCGCGATGACGAATTTGCCCGCGGCGCTGCGCGAGCGCCTGTCGAGCGATGCGGCCATCGCGCTGCCGCAGGTGGCGCGCCGCTACACGTCTTCGGACGGCACGGTGCGCTACGTCCTCGCGATCGGTTCGGGAGAAAGCGGCTCGGCCGAGCCCGCCAACATCGAAACCGTGTTCATGCCCGAGGAAAATCGCCAGACGATCTGCGTTTCGACGCAGGCGGGCTGCGCGGTGGACTGCCGGTTCTGCCTGACTGCCACGCTCGGCCTGGTCCGCAATCTCACGGCGGGCGAAATCGTGGGGCAAGTGCTCGTCGCGCTGGAGGACAATCGCGCGGCGCTGAAGCCGCAAACGAATATCGTGCTGATGGGCCAGGGCGAACCGCTGCTGAACTACGACGCCGTGATGGCATCGCTGCGCATTCTGCTCGATCCGAACGCTATCGCCGTTTCGCCGAAGCACGCCACGCTTTCAACCAGCGGCATCGTTCCCGCCATCGAGCGGTTGGGGCGCGAAAAAGTGCGGCCGAAGCTCGCGATTTCGCTCAACGCGTCGTCGGACGCGCAGCGCGACGAAATCATGCCCATCAACCGCAAGTATCCGCTCGAAACACTTCTCGAGGCCTGCCGGAACTATCCCCTGCGGCCGTGGGAGCACCTCACGTTCGAATATGTGCTGCTCGGCGGATTCAACGATTCGCCGGACGACGCGCGCCGCGTTGTAAGGCTGCTCGCGAAGATGCGCGCCAAGGTGAACCTGATCCCATGGAATCCCGGCGATCTGCCGTACGAGAAGCCGGACGCGCAGCGCGTCGCGCAATTTAGGGCAATCCTCGCCGAAAAAGACCTGCCCGCGTTCGTGCGCGCCTCGCGCGGACAGGACGTGATGGCCGCGTGCGGGCAGCTCGCGCTGGCGGAGTCGGCTTCAGCGACAACCTCAGCGTAGGCTTCGCCGCACACATCCCCCAGCCATCTGACGCGTTGTCATCCCGAGGGCGTTTTGTGCCCGAGGGATCTCTCTTCGGCCTTGCGTTGTCGTATCGCGGTCATGAGGAGAGATTCCTCGAGCCGCCGAGGATGCGGCCCTGGGAACGACAGCGCTGTCTTGATCGTCGTCAGCGGATTCCGATGGCAGCCATCATGCGGCCGGTGGTGCGTTCACGGCGGTAGCTGAACAAAAGATCGGTGCGGCAAGCGGTGCAGTAGCCGGAAGAAGAAATTTGCCGCGCGGGGATTCCGGCGCCGGTAAGAATCGCGTGATTTGCCGCGATGAGATCGAGATGAACGCGCAGCGGCAGAGGCTGATGCCCCGGCGGCTTCATCGTGAGCCACGGCAGCCAGTTCGGATCGTTTTCGCCGGAAGCGAGCGCGTCGAACGGGCCATCGAACCATTCGCGCGCGTTCGGAAACTGCGCATCGAAATCTCGAGCGACATCGGAGCCGACTTCATAGCAGCAGCGGCCGATGCCGGGACCGAGCGCGGCGACCACATCCTCGGGCCGTGTGCCGAATTCCATCTGCATGCGGCCGAGCGCCTTTGCGGCGATGCGGCGAAGCGTGCCGCGCCACCCGGCATGAATCGCGGCAATGGCGCGCCGCTTCGTATCGGCAAGAAGAATGGGGATGCAGTCCGCCGTCTGCACGACGAGCAGAATGCCGGGATCGCGGGTGAAGAGCGCATCGCCCTGCGGCTCTCCCTTTGCGCCGGCATTCGATGAATCCACGCGATGGACGGCGTCGGAGTGAATCTGGCGCAGCGTGACGGCGCGCAATTTGTCCGCTCCGAGCGCGTGGAAGAATTTCTTGCGATTTTCAAGTACACGCGCGCGGGCATCCCAATCGGTAAAGCCGAGGTTCAGCACGCGGTCATTTTTAGTTTGTGGCTCGCCATTGCTTGAGGCGAGCTCGCTCGCACCACCCGGGCGCGTGCTGAATCCGTGGACGAGCCAATCGAGCGCCGCGAACGCCGGAGCCTCAAGGATTTGCAATTCGCCCGCGCGGCGCAGATTCCAGCCTGCCGGGATGGCGGCGCGTCTCCGGGGCGGCGATTTCTTTTTCGTGAGGGTGGTGGCCATGCTCCGCGGAATCGTCATTATATGTATAATCGCGCTTCGTCGCGGATCATGTTAACGAGCGAAGGGGCCATGATCGTCGGGCTGGGACTGGACATCGCCGAAATTGACCGCATCGAGGCGGCCATCAAACGCCATGGCGCGCCATTCATCGAGCGGCTGTTCACGCCCGCCGAAGTTTCCTACTGCGAGCGCCACAAGAACCGGTTCGAGCGCTACGCCGCGAGATTCGCGGCGAAGGAAGCGGCGATGAAGGCCCTCGGAACCGGATGGAGCCGCGGCGTTCGCTGGCGCGATATCGAAGTGGCCAGAGAGCCGGGCGGCAAGCCTGCGTTGCGGCTCGCCGGCGCCGCGCGCGCAATCGCCGACGGGCTCGGCGTGAAGAATATTTCGCTGTCCATCACGCACAGTGGCAACCTCGCCCTCGCCCAGGTCATTTTCGAAAGCTAGCTTTCCTGTGTCATCCCGAACCCCCTTTGGGGTGAGAGATCTCTCTTCGGCTGACCGTCCGGCGAACGCTTCACACGAAGAGAGATTCCTCGCCCGACTGAACCGCGTCGGGACTTCGGAATGACAACCCGCGCCTAAACTACCGACACTTCGTGCCATTCGTTGGCCGGATGCCGCCCGGCGATCCGCAGCTTCAGATAATTTCCGGAAAGAGCTTCCGTCCAATCGTCTCCGCCCCGGGCAAGCGTCAGCGCTCTCATGGTGCTTCCAAAGAGTGAAGCGCGGAACGCAGCGGATTTACGCCCTGCAAGCTCCCGCAGCGCGCGAGCGCGCTCGCGAATGGTTTGCAGCGGGACGGCATCGCTGAGGGCGGCCGCTGCGGTGCCTGGACGCGTCGAAAACGAAAACACGTGCAGGTAGGTTAAGGGCAAACGCTCAATGAATTCGAAAGTGGTTCGAAATTCGGCGTCCGTCTCGCCCGGAAACCCCACGATCACGTCCGCGCCGATCGCCGCGTCGGGCAGCAGCCGGCGGATCAGATTCACGCGCTCGGCGTAATGCTCGGTGCGGTACCAGCGATGCATCGCGCGCAAGATGCGGTCGCAGCCTGATTGCAGCGGAACGTGGAAATGGCGCGCGAGGCGTTCGGAGGAAGCAACCAGCGCCACAAAATCTTCCGTGATATCCTGCGGCTCGATCGAGCTGAAGCGCAGTTGCTCGAGCTGGGTTTCGGCCAGAATCCGCTGAACCACATCCGCGAGCGCCGCGCGTGGAACCAGATCGCGGCCATAACTTCCCAGGTTGATGCCGCTCAGTACGATCTCTTTCGCGCCCGCTGCGCCGAGCATGCGCGCTTCGCGGACCACCGCATCCGGCGGCAGGCTTCGGCTGCGCCCGCGAACGAATGGAATCACGCAATACGAACAGCGATTGTTGCAGCCGTCCTGAATTTTCAGGATGGGCCGCGTGCGGTCGCCCGCCATCAGCGTGGCAGGCGCGATCTGCACGGTGGATTGCGCGAAGATGTCGCCCGTCAAAATCTTCGCCGGGGCACGCGCGAGCGACATCGGGTCGTCTTCGAGCTCCGCCACGGGAACAAAGTCCGTGCTTGCCTCGCGCGCCCCAAGCCCGCGAACGATTTCCGGGATTTCCGCCTGATGGGAATTCCCTATGACCCATGCCACGCCATTTATGGCCGCAAGTTCCTCCGGCGCGCGCTGTGCGTAACATCCAGTGACGACGATCCGCGCTTGGGGATTGGCGCGATGAATTTTTCGCACTGCTTCGCGCGCCTGCGAATCCGCCGCTGCCGTGACGGTGCAGGTGTTCAGCACGACGACGTCCGCGGAAGCTTGCTCACCCGTGAGCGTCAGCCCGCGCGCGAGCAGCTCGCGGCGAAGCGCAGCGGCGTCCGCTTCCGTGGCGCGACATCCGAAGTTCTCAATTGAAAAAGTAGCCATGCGGTTTGGGGTGTTTCCGAAGCCTAAACGCAGAAATTATAGCAGCGAACCACCAAGGTTCGTATTCTCAGCAGGGGCAGGAGAACGAGACAAGAGCTTAAGGCTTACCACAGAGGACACCGGGAGGCACAGAAAGCACAGGGAAAACGTTAAATATTACGACGCCGCGCCGCGGCGCTGGTAGCAGAGGAGAATCAGATCGGCCCGGCGGCGCACGCCGAATTTGGCGAGCAGGTTCGACACATGAAACTTCACGGTGCGCTCGGATATGTGCAGGCGGTCGGCCACTTCCTTATTGGCCAGGTTTTCGAGCAGTCCCGCGAGGACCTCTTGCTCGCGCCGGCTGAGTTCGTTCGGGGAGTCCACGCGCAAGCGGCGCCCCTGCGTGGTGCTCAGGATCGAATCCACGAACCGTGATAGGACGGGGCGCGCCACCCATATGCCCCCGGCGGCGACTTGTGTCAGCGCACGTGGGAGCTGTTCGCGGGCTTCCGCGTACGTCAGAATCCCCTTGGCGCCCTGGCGGAGCAGGGCAAAGCTATCCGTTTCCTTGATATTGTCCCCCACGACCAGAAGCCGTGCGGTGGCGAAGCGATCGAGGATATTGCCGAGCAGCGCTCCGGTAGCCTGGCGCGCGGCGTGCGCGTCCACCACATACACCGACGCCTTAGGCACATCCAGATTCCGAAGGTCCGGCGCCAGCATCGAATCGAGCTGCTTGGACGCGATCTGGAAGCCTGAATCATCGAGCAGGCGATGGAATTCGTCCAGAACCATCGGATGCGGCGAGAGCAGGCAGACCTTCAGATTTGACTTGGCGTTTGCTTTGACCATCCTGAATTTAGGCTAGCCGAATTGATGAGCAGGGGCAAGGCGGAGAAAGCGGATGATTTCATACCAGACACGGGCGCTCATCAACGGGAAGTACTATCGCTGGCTGATTGAACGGCAACCGCGCCCGGAACCTCAGTCGGCCTTAGCCGGAGACTCCGACGGGAAAGCGCCATCGGCGTCCTGCTTTCGCCGGGGGCGCTTGGCGGGCAGACCCGCCTGGCGAACCTTATAGAGCAGGGCGCGATAGCTGATCTTCAGCACTTCCGCGGTCCTGCGGCGGTTCCAATGATTGGCCTGAAGAACCTTTAGGATAACGTCGCGTTCCATCCGCCGCGTAACCTGCTGGGCGATGCGCTTGAGCGGAATGTTGCCCTCTTCGTTGGTCTCGTAGTTGAAATGTACGGGCGCTCTCTCCGTGCGCTCCGAGTAGAACGTTTCTTCGGAGCCCAGGACCACATAACGCGCCATGCAGTTCTCGAGTTCGCGCACGTTGCCCGGCCAATCGCGCTGCTTCAGCAGGTGGACCGTCTCCTTCGACAGGGGAGCCGCCTCGCGCTGGAAGCGCCGGTTGAACACCTCGCGCAGGTATTCCGCCAGATACGGGATATCGTCGCGGCGTTCGCGGAGCGACGGAAGGGTGATGCTGATCACATTGATGCGATAGAACAGATCGGATCGGAAGCCGCCGCTTTCGATTTCGCGCGCGAGGTTTCGGTTCGTCGCGCAGATCACGCGGGCGTCCATGCGCTTTTCTTCGTGATCCCCTATGCGCGTGAAATGGCCGTCCTGGAGGACGTGGAGCAGTTTCGCCTGTAAGCTTGCGTCGAGCTCGGCGATCTCATCCATGAAAAGCGTGCCGCCCTGCGCCATTTCCATGCGCCCGGGCTTCGTGGCGTTTGCGCCAGTGAACGCGCCCTTCTGAAAACCGAATAGCTCGCTTTCAATCAAGGTGCCCGGGATTGCCGGACAGTTGACCTTCACAAAAGGACCGTCGCGCCACGGCGAGGCGTTATGGATGAAATGGGCCAGGACTTCTTTCCCGGTCCCGCTTTCGCCCAGAATCAGGATGGGTACATTCAGCCCGGCGGCTCGCTCGACCTTTTGCCGGACGGACTGCATCCCTTGCGAAGGTCCAAAATAGATGTTGTCGGGGGGCAGTTCGGCTTGATTTACGGGAGGTTCAGGCTTGAGTGAGGCTGCAGACGCCATTCAGTTTAAAGGCCCAAAAACCCAGCCCCCAATTCTCCTGCAATGTACTTTGCACCCCGAACGCCAAACGCCAAGTCATCGGCACTGGTCGCCAGATTTCAGTGTCAGGCCGTGAATCCCTCTAAATTTCTGATTTTATGGGCCTTCTCGTACCAGAAAAGGCGGAGCGGGCGCCCAGGACGACCGGGAGCCGTCGGGGTTTTTCGACGAAGCACCTGAAAATTGTTGGCACTTTAGGGAACGGCTGTTCCCAGGTGGACGTTAGGGTTGCGTAAGAATCTCCGCGGATATTTTCCGCAGGAAGTTGTGCAGCGGCGCCCGCGCCCGCTCCAAGAGCAGCGTCCGAATTGGGAAGGCTCTCCCCCGGAGGGGAGAATTCATCGGGAATGCGGAAGAGAAATGAAGCGGCAAGCCAAGAGACGCGCGAGGGGCCGGAACCAGCTCAATCCGGCGGCCGATCGCGCGACCGCAGGTTTATATGCGGGCGCCTTCACCGCGGACGATATCATAGCGCTCGATGACCGCAGCGACCCCGATCGTTTCGTGATCGTCGTCCGAGCGCTTGTCCACGCGAATCACCCTCCCGTGAGCCCGGACGAAGACCTCGGAACCGCGAGTAATTTCTGCGGGCAGGGTCAGCGTAAAATCAACCTCGGAGCCTGGAGTCAGATCGTCTCGCATCGTGAAGTACACACCGCGCGTCGAAATATCCCGGGTCTGGCCACTATGCAAACGGGGCTCTTTATTGATGGGCATGCGGATGTTGACAGGCAAAGATAGATCGTACCGCCGAGCTAAGCGACGTTCTGTCATTCCGGATACTCCCTCAGGACTGGATTGAAGTTTCACATAACCCCTAGAAACAGAATCAGCAATCCCTCTTCCAAAGGCCCGTTGTTATGTCAACGCTCCCTTGGATTGAGGCTGCACCTGAACTCGCGCAAAGATCGCCAATGCCGGACGCTCGCGCGATCAACAACTCCTTTGTAAACAACAAAGGATTTTTGTTTTTTCAGATAAGTGGCAGTCGCCACTCGATTCACGCGCGATTAAAATTCGCGCGCCGCCTGTTTCGGTTGGGGATGTTAGGCCATGGCAAGGGACGATGGGTAGTGCTATTTCGAAGCGTGTGCCCAACTTATGCAACAGTTTGCAGGGGACCAGGACTACGCACCCGCCCACGACTCATTCTACTTTTGGAGTCTAGTTTGGGTGCGCGAGCGATTCGTGGACGCACGACGCAGGTTTGCATCTATGGAAAACTTATGAATCTCGCCACCGGCGCGAGCCGCTCCACTCGTTCCGGCAAATCATATGTGGACTCGCGATTCGTCCGAGCGATTGAAGTCTGCTAGGAACCGCGAACGCCCGGACCAGTGGGAGCCACTTCTTCGACTGCTTCTTTCGGCTCCTCTAATTTTGCCGCGGCTTCTTTCACGGCTGCGGCAACTCTCGCCGCTTCCTTAGCCGCTGCGGAGCGCGAGCCACGGCCCGAGTCCAGGTTGAACTGGCGCATCTTGTAAAGCAGGGCCTTGTAACTGATGCCCAGCATGCGCGCCGCGTCCTTGCGGCACCAGTTCGTCTTCTCGAGCGCGTCGGCGATGGCTTCCATTTCCGCTTCGTCCTTCAGGCCGCGCACCAGGGCCTTGAGGCCTTGTTCCTTCGGCGGGGCTGCTTCGGCGCGGGGCGCTACGCGCTGCTGCTGGCCGGTCATCTCCAGAAGCTCGCGGAAGCTGCCCTCGTCGTCTTCGAGAATCACGTAGCGTTTCACGAAGTTCTCGAGTTCGCGCAGGTTGCCGGGCCACGGATAGCGCAGCGCCGCTTCGAGCAGGCTCTTGGAAGGATCGGGCGCCTGTTTCTGGTATTTCTCGCTGTACTTGACCAGGAAATGGCGGAACAAAAGGGGGATTTCCGACGTGCGCTCCCGCAGCGGCGGTATGTGCAGCGAGAGAACGTTCAAGCGGTAATAAAGATCCTCGCGGAAGCGGCCAGTGCGCATCCCTTCCTTGACGTCCATGTTGGTCGCTGCGAGTACGCGGACGTCCACGTTCACCACGGAACGCGCGCCCAGGCGCGAAAACTGGCCGTCCTGGAGCACGTGCAGCAGTTTTGCCTGAAGGTGCGGGCTCATCTCCGCGATTTCGTCGAGGAAAATCGTGCCCTTATTCGCAAGTTCGAACTTGCCGGGCTTCGCGCGCACGGCGCCGGTGAAAGCGCCCTGCTCGTACCCGAAAAGCTCCGATTCCAGCAACTCGCCCGGCAGCGCGGCGCAATTTACCTTGATAAACGCTTGCTGCTGGCGTTTCGAGCGAAGATGAATCATTCGCGCGACCACCTCTTTGCCGACGCCGCTTTCTCCGCTGATGAAAATCGGCACGTCCACCGGCGCAATCTGCAGAATCTGCTGGCGGATCTTGATCATTTGCGGGCTGGCGGCCAGGAAGGAGACGTCCTCCGTCAGAGCCTCGCAATATTCCCGCAGGGCCTGGTTTTCCGTGCGAAGCTGCTGCTTCTGCTTGCACTTCAGGAAGGCCGCATCCAGCTCGGGTTTTTCAAACGGCTTGGTCAGATAATCGAGCGCGCCCACGCGGATCGCCTCAACCACCGTGGTCACTTCGTTCGTGCACGAGAGCATGATGACGTTCAGCGCGCGGTCCAGCTTCATCAATTGCCGCAGCGTCTCCAGACCGTCCATCTCCGGCATCAGCACGTCGAGAATGATGAAATCGGGGCGCTCGCCCTCGCCAATTCGTTGCAATGCTTCCTTGCCGCTGGGCAGCGTCTCGACCTGGTATCCATCCACTTCGAGCAGCGTCCGCAGATATTTCCGGATACTCGGCTCGTCGTCCACCACCATGATCTTTTCTTTGACTTTTTCTTTAGGGGCCATCATTTTGTCCTGGGGAGCGAGAATTTGCCGCTCCTGCTTATTCGACATAGATGGGCAGCAGGAAGGAAAACGAACTTCCGCGGCCCATTTCACTATCCACCCATACTTTTCCGCGATGCGCCTGAATCAATCGTTTCGTGATCGCCAGGCCAAGACCCATGCCCGACGAAGACGGATCCACGCGCACGAACTCCTCAAAAATCTCCTGATGAAACTCAGCCGCGATACCCGTGCCCGTATCTGTAACCGTGATCAGAATGCTATTCGGCGGGTGGCCGGCGCCGCGCCGCCGCTCCTCCAGCGGAGATGCTTCGGCGAGTCGCCGCTCCCAGAAGTGCGGCCCGGCGTGCAACATGACGCGGCCGCCGGCGGGCGTGTGTTTCAGCGCGTTATCCACCAAATTCACGATGCACTGTTGCACCTTCTGATAGTCGAACCGGAACAAGGGCAAGCTCGGATCAATATTGATATCCAGGTGTACTTCGGCGCGCTGGAATGCGTCCTTCCATCGCCCTGCCAGATCGTTGATGCAGTCCCGCAAATCGTTTTCGCGGAACTGCAGCACGAGCTTGCCGCTCTCGAGCGCTGAATAATTCAGGAACATGGACACGAGGCGCACCAGCCGGTCGCAGCTTTCCTTCGATTCCCGCAAGATCTCTCGCTGCTTTTCGCTGACCTTCCCAAGCGATCCTGAAAGCAGCAGTTCGTAATAGCCTTTCATCACCGCCAGCGGCGTTTTCAACTCGTGCGCTGCGGATGCTAGAAAAACTGTCTTCTGCCTGTTCGCTTCCTGAAGTCGCAGATACGCGGCCAGCAAATTTCGATAAGTGATCTCTCTCTCCTGGATCAGGTCCTGGACCTTCTGACGCATTTCGGCTTCGTCGGCGGGAGGTTCGGCGGGAGCTGGCTCGACAAAGACCGCGAGCCAATCGGGCTCTGGCAGCCATCGAACGCGCGCTCGGGTGGGGCCCTCCGCGGTTTCAAGCGCCAGATGAACCTCTTGCTCGCCTCCCTCCAGTTGAGCCAGAACGGTCTTCCGATCGGCGTGGAGTACGTCGCGAAATAAGTTCAAGTCGGGCTTGGCGTCCAGTCCCTGCGCCTGCAACGAGTCCTGGGCGTGTAGGTTCGTAAACAGAATCTGTCCCCGGCGGTCCGACACCAATAGTGGGCGGTCGAGAGCGTCCAATAGGCTGGCGACCAGTTGAAAGCCGGCCTGGCGGCTCGCCTGCTTCTCCGCTGTCATCGACTTCGGCAACTTGCCTCCGGGGCCTCGGCGCACGCCAAGAAACACCGATCTCTTGGTTTCAAATCAATGGGATAGGCCGAGGAATCGTATGCTCGCAAAGGGAGCAAAACGTGTCAATGGTAAATGCGTTCCACCTTTGCACAATCGTGGAAATCAATTGCCGAATAATTCCATAGTCCTGGGCCGAAACGACGGGTTCTCAATCTGAGAATACTATTAAGTCGCTGATAAACGGCAACTTAAAAACATTTCGTTTCCAAGACGCAAAGTTGCATTCAAATTGCGGTTCAATCGAGTACTACTACTGGGGTACCAATGAGCGTGAGAGAAAACGCAATCCATCAGAGGGTCGCGGTGCCGCCGCTAGAGGACGATCATCGGCGATATCAGCGCATCCAGTTGCAGGTGCCGCTGTTCATCCGGGGCAGGGATGCACAGGGCGAGCAGTTCATGGAGTTGGCTAAGACACTGGATATAAGCGCGTTAGGCGCTTTTCTCGCCAGTCCCAGGCCGCTGGCGATCAATGGGTTCATTACGTTGACCATTCCGGCGCCCTCGATTACGTCCTCCGGGCTGGTCCCGGCGGGCATGGCGCCGATTCAAGCCAAGGTGAGACGTCAGCAAGAAGCGGGCGATGTGTACCTCGTCGGCGTCGAGTTCCTGAAGCCAATCAGCTAAATATTTTCCACAGTTGCGGCACGCCTAACGCGGAGAAACTAGAACGTAAAGTGGAATCGTTTTTCACTTTTTTCTTCTATGTGGGTCTGCTTTTACACCCTCGCTTCCGTAACCGTTTAATCGCATTCCTTGCAGCAGTTTACGGACACTCATTCAGTCCGCTCCGTATCTTGATTGGACTGCCCCGTGCTATATCTATGGCGCCCCCGCAGGTGCCCCTGATTCCAGGGTAGGTCAGTTCTGTCTCGGAACCACGAATGCCCCAACTAGGCGACCCGTTGCAGCCGCAACCATCATCAGACGATTCCTATCTTGACCTTCTTGTGGAGACCCTGGAAGGTCTTGATGAGTCGGTTCGCGGGCAATTCCTGCGGCAATTCTTTCGCACCGTCGCCCAGATTGACGTCACCGAAGAACAGAGCAACGAATACTGGGTGCGCATCCTTCGTCGGCGCGGCGATCTCGCCGATAGTCAGGGCAGAAAGATCTCCCTGAAGACCGCGATGATGGACGTCCTCTCGGCCGCAAATCTTCTGCGCGTTCCCGTCCTGATCGAATACGACGAATTGAAAAAGCTGCAGGTCAACGCGGCCACCGACGCGCTCACGGGACTCCATAATCGGCGTCTCTTCGACGAATACTTCGAAAAAGAAATGAACCGCGCGAAGCGCTACGGACAGCAGCTCGCGATTGTCATCCTCGACCTGCACAAGCTCAAAGAAGTAAACGATCGCCACGGGCATCTGCAGGGCGATCAAGTTTTACAGATCGCCGCGGCGACTCTCCGCCGCACCCTGCGTAATTCTGACTTTGCCTTTCGCATCGGCGGGGATGAATTCGCCGTGCTGCTGCCGCAGACCGATATCGAGCAGGCCGTCACGCTCTGCCGCCGCGTCCGCTCCCAATATGAAAGTGAGCTGGCGCCGCTGGAGCTCGAGATCGGAGTGACGTTGGATTTCGGCGTGGCCGTTCATCCGCAGGACGGCGATCAGAAGAGCGCTTTGATGGGACTGGCGGACAAGAGGCTTTACGAATTGAAGCATTCGGGCCGCGCGCCTTCGCGCGTGATTCCGCTCGAGCCCCAGACGGCACGCGAGCGCGAGCCGCAACCGATGCGCGAGCCAGCCCCTGCTCCCGCCGCTGCTCCTGTTCCCCCTCCGCCACCGCGGAGCGTCCCGCCTCCTGCGCCGGGCCCCAGCGTTGTTCCGCCACCCGTTCAACATGGCGAGCATCGTAAGTGGGAGCGCGTTTCGCTGGCTGGTACCAAAGCCCACGCGATCCTCACCGAAGGCAGCCAGAAAACCGCCAAGGTGATTGACCTGAGCTATGGCGGCGTCGCGTTGCAATTCGACAGAGCCGAGGACTTGCCCGCTCAATTCAACGCTGTGCTGCACGTGCCGATATTGCCTCCGGTGCGCGTGGTCCTGCGCAAGGTGCACACGGTGCGGATGGATGGCGGCCGCACCCGCGTCGGCTGCTCGTTCGTCTCCTGATTTTCCGCCTCTGGAAAAATTTCCCGGGCCGGGTTACCATACGGTTTCTGTCCCGGTCCTCCGAATTCGATTGGACGTTCGATGCCTCTCACAATTTCTTTACCCTCCAGTCATCCAGCCAGAGGTGTGGGTCTTGAGCTGTGGATGGACCGCGTCGTGGAGCGCGCCGAGCAGGTAAGGCACGGCTGGGATGCCGGCGGGGTTCACGACTTGCGCGTCGCGCTGCGGCGCTGCCGCACGATGGCCGATGCGCTGAGTGAAGTGAATCCGGGCCCGGGTTGGCGCAAACTCAAGCGCGCGAGCCGCGAGCTATTCCACGCTCTTGGCAAACTCCGCGACACCCAGGTAAAGCACGAGCGCATGAAGACGCTCGGGCCGCCCGGGGATCCTCTGCGCAGGCACATGCTGCGGCTGCTGTCGCGGCAGGAGAAGAAGTACCGCGCATCCGCCGAGCAGGCGCTCGATCGGTTCGACCGCAAGGAATGGAAGAAGCAGACCCGCAAGCTGACCTCCAAGGCGCGTTTTTTCCCCATGAATAGCGTCGTCTATCAGCGCCTGGCGCTTTCGAGACTGAACGGGGCGGTCGAGCTCTATCAACACGCGCGGAAGCGACGGAGCAGCGTCGCGTGGCACCAGCTGAGGATCGGGCTCAAATTATTTCGCTACGTGGTCGAGAGTTTTCTGCCGCAGCGATACGAAGTTTGGTCCGACGATTTGAAGCGCATGCAGAACATGCTGGGCGAAGTGCACGATCTGGACGTGCTGCGAAGTGAAATTCGCAGGAATGCCGGCAGACGGCACCTCGCGAGTGTGGCGGGATGGATCGAGAGAATCGACCGCGATCGGAAGGCTGCCCTGCTGGAATTTCTGGCGAAGACCGCCGGCCCGGAGTCTCCCTGGCTGACCTGGCGGGCGGGATTTCAGTGGGGACACGCCATCGTGGCGAGTTCGGTTGAGGAGCGGCGTACCGCTTAGGCGATTTTCCTAATCGCCCAGATCCCGCAGGACCTTCGGAGTCAAAATCCAGCGCAGCTCCCAGCGGCCCTGCGCGGAAACCTGTTCGAAGCACGCCGCGCCCGCCTTCTTCAGTTCCGTGAATGCGCTGCGCGCGCCTGCGAGCTGCGCCACCATTAGATCGAGATGCGGCGCGTGGCCGAAGCACGCAAGTTCCTTCGCCCGCAGATGCGTGATTTCCTTCAATATTTCCGCGGGATTTCCGGCGGGCTTCAAGCTGTCGTTCACGCGAATTTTTTCCAGCGGGAATCCCAGCGCCTCCGCGAATATTTCCGCCGTCTGCACGGCGCGGACGTAGGGGCTGGTAATCAGCACATCCGGTTTCGCGCCCAGCGCGCGCAGTCCGAGCGCCGCGGACCTTGTCTTCTGCACCCCGCGCGCCGTCAGCGGCCTTTCAGGATCGGGCGGTGATTTCGGATCGGTGCGATCGACGGCGATTCCGTGGCGAACCAGATAGAGAATCATGGGCTACGCTACCTTTTCCTTCCGCTGAACGCGCCGGAATTCAGCGCGGAGATGGAATTCTTTCTCGAATAAATCCGCTTTGCGCGCGAGGCCCGCGAGATCGAGCCGCGTGCCTTCCGACGCGCGAATTTGAAAGATGGCTCTGCGCCCGGCGATCTGTATGTCCACGCCGGCGATCCGCTGCGCGTGCTCCGATTCCAGCTTCTCGGCTATGCGCAGCAATGAGGTGAGCAGGCGAACCTGCCGCCGCCGAGCGCCGTCCAACGACGCATAGGACGCGTGCTCCAGCTGCGGCTCCGACTTGCAGTTATGGTAGCGCACGAGCGCCGCCACCATGTCGCGCCGCCAGCCGCGCAAGCCCGGCACTTGCCCGTTGCGGATCAGGTATTCGCCGTGGCGGTGGTGCGATTTGTTGTGCACGAAATGTCCCACGTCGTGCAGCACCGCGCCCAGTTCCAGCGCCAGCCGCGCGTCGGGCCCCATTTCATGAATCGGGCGCAATTGATCGAAGAGCGCCAGCGCCAGCCGCGTTACGTGCTCGGCATGCTCCGCGTTGTAATCCAGGCGCCGCGCGAACCAGCGCGCGCCGGCCAGCAGTTCCTCGGCGCGGCCTTTTTCCTCCGCCGACGCAACTCCGCCGGAATATTGCGCGGCGACGAGATCGAGCAACAGCCCTTCGCGCACGCCCACTCCGGGGACCAGCATCGAGCGCAGCCCGAGCCACTTCGCCACCGTGGTGATGATGATCGCGGCGATGCCCATCACTTCCGCGCGGTCCTTTCGCACGCGAAACGTCCGCATCCGGCCGGGAACGTCGAGGCTGATCAACCGCCAGGTCTGGTCTTTCAGGAGCCGCACGTTGATTGTTGGGGATTTGCCGACGAGCGGGCCCGCCGCGAGACGCACCAGCGCTTCGGCATTTCCGCCGCAGGCGACGCTGATCGCGCGCGAAAGGTTCGGAGGCGAAGGCATCGCGCTGCGCAGCAGCGACATTACATGGTGGCGCAGGCGCCGCGCGGTGTCTTCGTCTATCGCGCCATCGATCGAATAGGTTTCCATCAGACGGATGGTGCCCAGCGGCAGCGCGACGCGATGCCGGAGCGTGCCGCGCTCGTAGAAATTCAACTCCAGGCTGCCGCCGCCAAGATCGAAAATCAACCGCGGCTGCACCCGGTCGCCCAGCGCCCAATGCACGGCCGAACAGACCAGCCGCGCCTCCTCCTCGCTGCTGATCACTTCAAGTTCAATTCCGGTCTTGCGCCGGATGCGCTCCATCAGGCGCCGGTAGTTGCGGACCTCGCGCGCCGCTGCCGTGGCGACGGCGCGGTACGACGTCACATGATAGTGGTCCATGCGATCTCGAAAATGGCGGAAGGCGCGGACCGCGCGGGTGATCGTTTTCTCATCCAGCAGGCGGCGCGTGAAGGCGTTGTGGCCCAGGCGGACCGGGGCGCGTTCGCTTTCCAGGATCTGGATGTGTTGCGGAGAGGTAGCGCGCGCGATCGCCAGGCGGATCGCGTTCGATCCGGCGTCAATCGCGGTCAGTTGGACGGGAGCAGCCAATCTTAGCGCCAGAGATGCGCGAGCGCGTGCGAAGGCTCGTATTTCGTGCTGTGAATCCCAAGCTGCGATGCGATTCGTTTGCGCAGCAGGCCGTTCACTTTCGAGACGTTTGCCTCGCCATCCAGTTCAATGAAGCCGTGCCGCTTCGAAAGATATTCGAATTCCCGCTTGATCATGGACTGGTAGCGAATGAAGGACTGGAACAAATCGTTCGAAAGCGACATGTCGCGGCCCGACTCCCAGTAGCTGATCGTCTGCGATTTCTTGAATTCGCGGTCGAAGGCCACTTCGGGCCGCACGTTGAGCCAGAAAGTCAGGTCCGGCCGCAGCGCGATATCGTAAATTCCGTGCAGATAGTCCCGGCCGATTCCGCGGACCGCCGCGCGCGCGATCAGCGTGAAGATATAGCGGTCGGCGAGAACAATCAATCCCGAACGCAGCGCGGGCAGAATGCGCCGTTCGAGCTGGTCGAAGAAATCCGTGCTGTACATCAGCGCGAGCGTGGTGCGCGTCACCGCGTTTTCGGCCAGCAGTCCGTCAATATCCTCGCCCACCAGGAACGACCGGCGCAGCCCCATCGTCTCGACCGCAAATCCCTCGCCCTCCAGCCATTCGGTGAGCAGCGAGATCTGCGTCGAGCGGCCGGACCCGTCCGTGCCCTCCACCACAATCAGGCTGCCGCTCAGGTCCTCCGTGCGAACGCCCGGCAGCGGCATTCCGTAAAACCGCGAGGATCCGTTGGCGGAGCCGTTCTTGCTTTTTTTCGAGCGCTTCGAGGGATGGCCGTTCGATCCCGCGCCTGCATCGGAATGGGAGCGCGGCGTCATTTTTTCTTGGGCGCAAACTGTTTCAGGTCCACGCGCTCGCCCAGAAGCTGGCGCATCAGCTTCTGCAGCTTGTTCACGCGCACGGTGCCATCCATCAGCACGAAGTGGTCCGTGTCCACCATCTGGTCGTAGTGGGTCAGGATTTTTTCCTGGAAGATGCGGAAGCTCTCCGCGCGATCGAGTGAAATCCCGAGGTCCATCCCGGCCTCGTAATATTTCAGCTTGGGGCGCCCGGCGACGATCCGGTTGACGGCCACGTCCAGAGGCGCGCGAAAATAAAAAGTGATGTCCGGCACCGGCGCGAAGCTATAGAGGTTGCGAAGCCAGTGCGGAGAGCAGCCGCGGGCCGCGTCGCGCGCAAACGCCGTGTAAACGTAGCGGTCGGCGAGCACCAGGTATCCGCCGTGCAGCAGCGGCAGGATTTGCCGTTCGCAGCGGTCGGCGAAATCGGCTGCGTGCAGCAGCGAGAAAGTCGTCGGCGTCAGCAGCCGCCGCTGCTTTCCGCGCCGCGTCGCCGATTTCACCAGCGGCGACGAATTCCACTCCGTGAAATGAATCCGGTAGCCGCCGATTTCAAGCCAGCGCTTCAGCAGGTAGAGCTGCGTGCTTTTCCCCGAGCCGTCAATTCCCTCGACCACCACCAGCGCGCCCGGGTAGGGGCGCTTAGCCGCGGCGGCGGCCCGTTCCGGCACGGGATGTGGAGCGATAGAAATTTCAGGAGTGACGGTAGCCATGTGGGAACGCCCAGATACAAACGGTTTATGATACTTCGGAAACTTGAACGCGGCGTGAAAAAAGTGTTACGTCCACATGACCAGTGAATTCAGCGGCTTACAGCCATGCCCCGCGGATTTGAGGAGGCTAGGTCCGTCGTGGCGGACGCCCGGCAAACGTACTTGGCATCGCCCCGCCCATCGCAGCCTGCGGTTCTTGTAGCGGGCGGTACGCCGTGCCCGGCGCCGATGCCTGGCTACGTCTCGGCATTTTATCGCCAGATTGTCGTTCTTGCGGAATGTGGTAGCTTTAACGCCGCCATGCAACTGACTCTACAATCCCAGAACGTGGGAGCCGTCGTCGTGGTTCGATGCAAGGGCCGCATCGTCAGCGGTGACGAGGTGCGCTTTCTTCAACTCGAGTTGGACAAACTCACCGGGCTGACCAAGAACGTTGTTCTGCAGCTTGCCGACGTGACCTATGTTGATAGCGGCGGCCTGGGTGCGCTGGTACGCATTTTTGGCGTGCTTCGAGCCGACGGAGGCGATCTCAAGCTTTGCCAGCTTTCGCCATTTGTCGTTCAGGTTCTTCAGGCCACGAATTTGCTCGGCGTGTTCCACCCGTACGCGTCGGAGAAAGAAGCGGTCGAAGCATTTTCCGCGCGCCCACCGTCTCCCGAAAACGTACCCCACGCATCCAGCACCAGGGTCGTCTGCCTCGACACCTCGCTCGATCTTCTCGCGTACCTGAAAATCCTCCTGCAGCGGTCGGGTTATGAAGTCTTCACCACGCGATACCCTTCCGACGCCGTCGCGCTGGCAGTCGGCACGAAACCTCGCGTGGTTGTCTGCGGTCCGGGAATGAGCGCGAACGAATCGGTAATCGAGAAATTCCGCGAGAGCGCTCCGAATGCGCGGCTCCTGCATCTGCCTCCCGATTTTTCCACTTCGGAGGCGGACCAGGCGGGATCGGATTTGGTTAACCGCCTCCGCTCGCTCCTCGCGGCTCAGGCATAACTCGCCGTGTCATCTTAGCAACGCGAATCAGCGCACACATCGCATTCAATGTTTACGAACCGCCGCCGAGGCTCCTGCCTCCATATCGGCGGGAACCTCATCGCGTCGCGTTGCACAATCACCTGAGCTACTGACCCGCATAGGTTGCTGTCGGCGCCGGGTAAGCGTAGTCCTGGTTGTAAATGAACTCTAATCCGCGGTTATCGCCTGGGTAGTACCACGTCCGAAGCGCCTCGGGCGAATCGCCGGAGCGCTCGTCAAGGCGAAACAAAGTATCGTCAGTTGCGATTCGGCGGTATCGCGAGACGGTCTGGACGGTGGCGAAGACGAAACTCTGGTCCGCATTCATAATCTGCACCAGATTACGGCTGTCGCCCAGGTTGACCAGCTTGAAGACGTAAGTCCCGGGCGGCAGAATCTGTCCCGGTATTTCCACCGCATCGGCGAATGTGACCACTGTTTTCCTATCCCAATTATCTGCTCTGGCGCTGGTGCCAAGAGCGGCGCAGAGTATTGCCGCACATAAAGCAAGTTGCAGCGTTCGGATATTTCGCATGTTTGTTCCCTCCTTTGAAAGTGGGCCGGGGGAAGATTTGCGCTGGGGTTTTTCCCGCACTAGCTTTCAGCGGCTGGCCCGATTCGCATCAGCGGCTGGGATCGGGAAGATTCCAGGCCGTGACTACGAGCAAGATGCTGCCGAGTAGAAAGAGCAATGAAACCGCTCGACGTTGGTTCACGACTTCTTTTTCATTTGACATGGCACCTTCCTTGACTGCAGGAGGACTGGCCCATCCGACTGCGGTTGCGCGATTGATTCGGCGGTCCTTTCAAGATCCGCTAACGCCCTATCAATGTCCGACCACAATCGCTGCTGCACTGCGCCCTCGGTGGTCCTTGCGACTCGAATAATCCAGCGCAGCGTCGCCTCCTTGACGGTCAGCCCCTCGAGCGCTTCGCGAATGCGTCTCCGTTCCATCAGCAAGCCGGGATACGGCGCATCCATCAGATCGTTGATCGCATTTCCCAGGTCCCGCAGCCGGACCTCAATATCGTGCTCGGCCCATATCTGCTCGGTGCGCGGGAGATGCAAAACCCTTGCCGGTTCCTGCGCGTGAATCGCGTTCCTCATGACTCCCTCCTTTCTGGTTGTGAGGGCTGGGAATGATGAACGCCCTGGGACTCTTCGAAGGCGTGAATTCCTTGGAAGAGTCCCTTGAATTAAGCCAACGCACGAAGCGCGGCTACTTGCCCACGGTTACGCTGACCGCCATGTTGTTGCCGCTATCCTCGCGGTAGATCACATCGGCGTTCGCGCCGGCTTTCAATTTCCCGTCCACGGTGGTGTTTTCATCAATAATGAACATCATCGTTTTGTTGTCGTTGCTCACCTGCTGTAAATGTTCGCCCGGCACAGCCGTGCCCGCGCTCGTGACCAGCGTGAACGAATTATGTTGGACGGTCGAAATTGTTCCCGCCACGGATTGCAGCTGCACGCTGCCTTTTGGCGCGTCTTGATTCGACGCGGCGCTATGCGTGGCGGCTGGCGGCAATGCCCACGTGCCAACGGTCAGCAGAGCGCCGGATATGATGGAAACCCCTATTCGCCCTAGCTTATTCATCGCTACCTCCTCCTTTGAAATTCCGCTGCACAGTGTGTAGGGGCAATGAGCCTGCCAAAGGCGCAATTTAAAATCGCGGGGCGGCCATGCTCAACCACACGTTGAAGTTAGGGGCGACCGAGAGCCGGAGGTGCGGCGGCACGCGGCGGACGCGGACCCGGCAATCTCTGCACGATGCCGTCCCTATTTTCCCAGCGGCCCGCGAACGAGGCTCTACGCGAAGCGCAGATCATGCAAGCGGAAGTACTAAGTGATTTGCGGTATGCGCGAGATCTATTGGTGAAGTTGGTTTCTAAAATTAATTCGGCGCGATCGCTGACGGCTCGCTTGCCTCGGTCGTGGCATTTGACGCGGACTTGCCGCCACTGTCGCCCGGGAAATCGGAGCCCAGAAACGCCGTGAGAGTGTAAGCCTGCCCGCGATCCACCAGGCCCGTGACCAGCAGTTCGTAGCGGAATCCCTCCGGGTGGCTTGCGGATCTCAGCAGCGCGAGCAGCCCGCGCACCTCGGCGTCGCCATGGACCACCACCTGATCTCCCGATGCGACCGGCGACACCACCACGCCGCGAAACGGACTCCCATCGCGGTTCACGGCCGAATCAATGGCGTCGAGCATTTTCACGCGCAGCACCGTGCCCTTCGGCAGCGCGTCCAGCGCGTCCCCGGCGATCGCCTTCAATCGAGTCTGCAAACGAAAGCTCAGGATCGTTCCCGCGGGGAATCGGAGCGGCGCGATGTCGGAGCTTTGTGCGCGAGCCGCGACCGTCGGCAGCCCAAGGGCGCATACGAGTAGCGCGAGAAAACGATGCACGGCGAAACCCCTCCCGATGCAGCAAAAGTGAATAACAAGTTTCAGGCGGCAGCCGTCGCCAAGTCAATGTCCAACCTGTGCGACAGTTCGTCAGACGAGCAGCGTTCCTCCGTCCACGTCAATCACGGCGCCGGTCATATACGTCGCCGCCATCATGGTCAGCACGACCGCCGCAATTTCTTCCGGCCGGCCGGGCCGCGGGATGGGCTGCCGCTGCGTGAATGATTTGAGCATCGCCTCCCGCGTGTCCTCCGGCAGGCCGGCCCACAATTCCGTATCCACCACTCCCGGCGCGATCACGTTCACTCGCACCGGCGCCAATTCCACCGCGAGCGCCCGCCCGAGCCCCTCGACCGCCGCGTTTATCGCCGTCAAAGCGGGCGCGCCCGCGCCCGGCTTGCGCGACGCCACTCCGGAGAAAAGCACCACCGAGCCCGTCGCCGACATGCGCGCGGCCTTGATCGCCGCATATTGTCCCCAGAATTTGCTGGCCATCGAAGCCTGCGCGTCCGCAATGGAAAGTTTTCGGAACGCCGCGATGTGCACTTCGTTCCCGGGAAGTATCAGGTGGTCAATTTCCCCGGCCGCCTCGAAGAACGCGCGCACGGACTCCGCATCGGTTAGATCAACCACACGCCCCTGAACCTGCCCTTGCGCCCCGAGCAGAGCCACCGTGTCGTCCACTCGTTTTTTGTTGCGCGACCCGACCGTCACCCGCGCGCCCGCTGCCGCCGCCTGCTGCGCAACAGCCCGCCCGATCCCCGACGTGCCGCCAATCACGACCACATGCTTGTTCGCGATGCTCTCCAATGGATTGCTCCCCTTCGATGAACTGGTCGTCTTCAATGTACCGCTCAAGGGCATGCCTCCAAATGAATCCGAGTTTGAGATGACACGACCGCCTCGCCGTTATATCCCACCACGCCAGAAAAAGCTGCCTTTTGCCGAGTGCCCATCCTAGCTTTGTAGGTCGCGGCTTCAGCCGCGACATAAAACCCGGGTGAACGTCGTACCTTGCTGCCGCAGGCCGTCGCGAAGGCCGGCTGGCCGCAGCGATCCCGCGCGCGGCTCGCTGCGGCCAGCTTTGCCGTGTGGTTGCCTTTGTAGCGGCCGCCTCGCATTTTAGGCGGGCGCATTTGGCCGGTGGCCCACTCTTAGGCGCTTGGCATTTCGCTAAATCCATTCGCCAACGAGCAAATCACACCCGCGTTATTTCAAGTCGAGTAAAACATTTGAGGGCGCCGCACGCCTTGCTCTCCGAAAGGGTGCGGCTTTCGCCCTTGCCGGTGGGTGGGGCAGACGCTCACCCGCAGTCCACAGGCGCGATCCCTTGCGCCGCGTTCCGCATTGTGGCAGCGTGGATATAGAGGCGCACAGTGCGAACTTTGAAGTCGGCAACGGCAGCATCGAGACGGTCCCGAAGCCTCGGGACGCGGCGCTCGCGAACGCGCGAACTCGCGCTCGTCGCCGTGTGCCTAACGCACGCCGGGCCGATCCGTTCGCGACAACTGGCGGCCGCTCGGACTTTGCGCCGGACCCGACGATCAGTCACACTCAAAACGTCATGTCGCGACGGCGCACTCTGCCGCACGACCCACGGAATTCCAGCCACCAGCCACTCGTCCCTAGTCACCAGGCCGTTTCTACCCGTCACTGCTAGCCGAGTAGAATTGCCCCTAACTCTCTCAAAACAAAGAACGGCAATGCGTTCTACTCGTCACTCGAACGAGGGGGGCGCCGGAGCCCGATTGGAGGCGAAAATCTAAATGGCGACCAACTTCAGCAAGGAGCTCCTGGTCACGCCGGGCAAGAAAGTAAACCTCGGCAAGTGGAATCCCGAGGACACGCTCGGCTGGGACAAGGGCCATAAGACGTCGGCGAGCCTCGATAAGGCGTGCCAGCGGCTCGACAAGCTGCAATACCTGCTCTACGCCGAGCACAAGCGCGCGCTCCTGGTCGTCCTGCAAGGGCTCGACGCGGCCGGCAAGGACGGCACGATCCGGCACGTGATGTCCGGCGTGAACCCGCAGGGATGCACCGTGACGCCGTTCAAGACGCCGTCCGCGGAAGAAATGGAGCACGATTTCCTGTGGCGCATCCACAAGGCTGTTCCCGAGTACGGCGACATCGGAATCTTCAATCGCTCTCACTACGAAGACGTCCTCATCGTGCGCGTCCACAATCTGGTGCCCAAGGACGTCTGGTCGCGCCGCTACGATCAGATCAACGAGTTTGAAGAGCTGCTGCACGACAACAACGTGAAGATCGTGAAATTCTTTCTGCACATCAGCAAGGACGAGCAGAAGAAACGCTTTCAGCAGCGCATTGACGATCCCGACCGCCGATGGAAAATCTCCGAGGGAGATTTCGCCGAAAGAAAATTCTGGGACGAGTACACCGCGGCCTACGAGACCGTCCTCGCGAAGTGCAGTACCGATCACTCTCCCTGGTACGTCATACCGTCGAACAAAAAATGGTTCCGGAATCTCGCCGTTTCTCACATCATCGTCGAGACGCTGGCGGACATGCACATGAAATTTCCGGCGCCCACGGTGGACGTGAAAAAACTGAAATGGAAATGAACGCGGAATCTCGGGAGGCTCGAAGCGCATGAGAAATTTCATCGTGGGAATATTGTTTACGCTGATCGTGCTGATCGTGGGCGGGTGGTGGTGCGTCAAGCAGGGTTACATGAACTTCGCGGCGGACCAGAAGCCGTCGTTCGTCGAAGAAAAAGTCGCCATGACCGCGGTGGACGCTTCGATGGATCGCCGCGCAGGCGACGCGAAGAATCCGGTCGCGCCGACGGAAGAAAATATCGCCGCCGGCGCCAAGCTTTATCTCGACCACTGCGCCGGCTGCCACGGCGTGCCCTCGAATCCCGATAGCACTTTCCCCCGGTCGTTCAATCCGCCGGTGCCTGAATTTTTCAAGGACGCGCCGGACATGTCCGACAGCCAGAATTTCTACGCCATCCAGCACGGCATCCGCTGGAGCGGAATGCCGGCGTGGAACAAGATTCTAAGCGACGCGGAGATCTGGCAGATCGCGGCGTTCCTGGACAACGTCGAAAAGCTTCCACCCGCCGCCCAGGGAGTCTTCGAGCCGGACGCAGGGGCCGCACCGGCGCCCCCGCCGAAGCCCATGACGATGCCCATGTCTCACTAGAATTGTGTGCTGGGATTTAAGGACTGCGTTGCTCGAGAAGACGGGTCCTATGCGCTCAGGACCCGCTCCCCGAAGCGTGCGCTGCGCGTTTTTTCCGTAGCGTGAAGCGCGTTGTTTAAGGCAATCGGTCCGAACTCGGACGGCCTCATCAGATCCGATCGCCGCTCCAGATTGATCGCGTCGGCTTCGGAATTCCCGATGCGCAGGACCCCGGCGGCGCGCCGCGCCAATTCGGCGCGGTTTTCGACGCCGAACTTGGTCAAGAGCGACGAGATGTGAAATTTTACAGTTCGTACCGTGATGTTGAGCAGGGAGGCGATTTCCTTGTTGGCTCGGTTGCACATGACGGACTGTAGAATCTCTTTTTGCCGGGGGCTGAGGGTGGACGGACCTGCCGCCGCTCGCCCATCCTTTAGGAGCTCCTTGGCGCGAGACACCAGGCGGTTCCCCAGCGTCGTTGCCGCCGGAACCAGGACCGCAAAATCACTGGGGTCCGACCCGCCGACCAGGCACTGCACGGCCAGCAAGCCAGCCATTCGCTCGATGATGTAGTTTGGATCGGAGTTTGATTCGGTGTGAAACCGCGCCGCGCCGGTGGATTTCTCACAAAAAACAAACACGTTGGGTGGGTTGGACTCGTGTTTTTTCCTCTGCGGGACTAGCTTTGGAAATGCACGGACTCTTTTCACTATGGGCCTCTCCGTCCTTGCCCAGGGCTGTGCTGGGCAAAGAGTATGGGTTTTACCTGCTCTAGCAATTTAAAGCTGCTGGGTCGTACCGGTCTCAAAACGGGATCTTCCCCGCCCCAAATGGAAGATCGAAACTGCCATGTTCAGAAATTACGTGCGCGTGGAAAACGGGACTGACCAAGCGACATGGCAGATGGGGTGCCAACGTTCGTCTCATTTTAAGACATGCCTATTGAACCAGATGCGAGAGCGTTAACTTACAGTGAAACCCGTATCATATGTAGAAACTGCCTTGGTGCGGGAATTTTTTCGCTAATTTTAGATTTCCACAGGGAACTTTCCCACTCGCGCGTGATGCGCTCGTGACTTCGTCGACGCTGGCATCAAGTCTCGTTATAATCCGTGCGAATGAATCGTGCGGAGAGAAAATGATCGGCAAGATTTATGAGTGAGGCGAGGTGACTAGTACGCTCAGGACGATGCGGAGCGCCTTAATGTTGGCCGCGCTTGCGGCTTGCCTGGCGATTCTAATCCCCGCGGCGCTCGGGCAGAACCCTCCGATCAATCCGCCGCCGGGCTTTGGCCAGGTCCCGCAGGGCGCGGGCGCGTGTTCGGTGGAAAAGTCCTGCGCCGATCTCGCTCCCCTGATGATTCGGAGCGCGCTGGGCCCTTCGCCGCTCAAAGACAACTTACGGACGCTTACGGGTTCGACCGGCGGGAGCGTCACGGGTTCACCCGCAGCGGGCCGGGCAGTGGCGTGGGCGGTCGAGGCGCTGCGCCGCGCGGGCGTGGACGAAGTGCACACGGAGAAGTTCACGGTCAATCGCGCGAGCGGTCCGGTGGAATTCGAAAACGTGGTGGGGCAAATCCGCGGGCGCGAAAAGCCGGATGAGTTCGTGCTGCTTGGCGCGCACCTGGATTCGCGGAATTTGGGAACGGAGGCGCTCGACAACGGATGCGATGTCGCGATGGTGATTGACGCGGCGCGCGTGATTCATGCTTCGGGAAATATTCCGCGACGGTCCATCCGGTTTGTGCTGTTCACCGGCGAGGATCGGGGAGAACGGGGCTCGCGAGCCTACGCGCTCGCGCACCGAGCGGAACTCGACCGGATGGTCGCAGCGATCATCTACGAGTCTGGCGCGGGACACATGACCGGCTATTCGCTCAGCGGACGGAAAGACCTTCTGGCAGGGGCGCGCGAAGCCATGGAGCCGCTGAAATCACTCGGGCCGACAGAGTTCACCTTCGAAGCGCTCGGACGCGCGGATGATCTTGATTTCGTGCTCGAAGGAGTGCCGACGCTGGTGGCGAATCGCGATGCTGCGAATCAAGTGCTGAACGATGGCGCCGCTTCGGGCGCGCTTGACAAGGCGAACATCAGCGAACTGAAACGCAACGTTGCGATTGCGGCGGTGACCGCTTACGCCCTGGCCGACGCTGCCGCGCGAATCGGGCATCGGCAAACGCGCGCCGAAGTCGGGCAACTGCTGAAGGACTCGGGCCTCGAGGAGACTTTGAAGACGGAGGGCGCGTGGACCGAGTGGGAAAAAGGCGAGCGCGGCCGCCAGCCGTAGCTTCCATCAGGCACTTCCGCGTCATACGGTCTTCGGGCCGCCACAAGCGTCACGTATAATGAGCGAACCATGGCGATGCCCCAGCGTGCCAGTGCCGGAGAGATTTCCGCGGCGGCGGAGAAGCCGCGGCGGGTTCTCGCCGTGGATTATGGCCGCAAGAGAATCGGCCTCGCGCTTTCGGACGCGCTAGGGCTGACCGCTCAACCGCTCGCGATCCTGATGCGTGTGAACCGGCAAAACGATCTCCGGCGGCTTCGAGAGGCTTGCCGAACACACGGCGTCACGCATATTATCGTCGGCCACCCGCTACACATGACTGGCGAGGCGGGAGAGATGGCGGACGAGGCGGCGCGGTTTGCGGCGCGCCTTGAGAAAGAGATCGGCATCGGCGTGGAACTTGTGGACGAGCGGCTGACGAGCTGGGAAGCGGAGCAGACGGTTGCGGAAACGAAATCGTCCGCGCGGCGGCGGAAGCCGCTGGATGACGTAGCTGCCGCGATTCTACTGCGCGACTACCTGGAACGAACACGCGGCGTGGCGCGCGGCGCCGCCGCGGAGAAGGCTTAACCGGAATGAAGCGGCTCGGCTTCCTCGCGCTCCTGTTGATTGCCTCATTGGGCGGCGGCGCCAGCTGGCTCGATTCGCAGCTCAGCCGTCCTTACCGGGGTCACCGGCCCGAAAAAGTCTTCGTGGATATTCCGCACGGCACTTCGCGCTGGGGCGTGGCGGAAATTCTGCGGCGCAACGACGTGATACGCAGCCGATTGGCGTTCGCGCTTTTCAGCGACTGGCATTTCCGCAAGCGTTTGCAAGCCGGCGAATATTTCTTCGATCATCCAGTCAACTCGCGGGAAGTGTTCTGGAAAGTCGCGCGCGGCCAGATATATGTCCACACCGTGACGGTGCCGGAAGGGTGGACGATGTTCGACATCGCGGCCGAGCTGGACCGGCAGGGCGTTTGCAAGCGGGAAGATTTTTTGGCCGCGGCGCACGATACGTCGCTGATCGCGGACCTGGCGCCGCAAGCGACCAGCCTGGAAGGTTTTCTTTTTCCCTCGACGTACGAATTCACCCGCCGGGCCACGTGCGACTCCGCGGTGAAGCGCATGATCCAGAATTTCCGCGCCGTCTGGGAAACGCTGGGGGCCGAGGGCGCGCCGCAACAGTTTCCGGGGAATCTCGCGCTGGTGCAATTGGTGACGCTGGCGTCGCTGGTCGAACGGGAGACGCCGAAGGCTGAAGAGCGGCCGCTGGTGGCCGGCGTGTTCTACAATCGGCTGCGCCTGGGCGACCCTCTGCAATGCGATCCGACGGTGCAGTACGCCATGGAGCTGGCGGGCCATCCCGAGAAAAATGTGCATGCCGTGGATTTGCGCGTGGATTCGCCTTATAACACGTACGAACATCGCGGCCTGCCACCGGGCCCGATTGCGAATCCCGGCGAAGCGTCGCTTCGAGCAGCCCTCGCGCCGACGACGACCGATTACCTCTACTTTGTAGCCAACGACGAGGGCGGCCATGCTTTCAGCCGCACGCTCGCGGAGCACAACCGCAACGTGGCGCGCCTGCGCAAGCTGCTGGCTCGTGATACCGCCGTCGTTGATCCAGCATCCAAGAAAGCGCAGCACTGAGGCCGCTCGTGACTCCCAGCCATTCCAACAAAAACCCCTCCGGCGAATCCTCCACCAAGAAGGATTTGATTCTGGAAGCCGCGCAGGGCCTGGGCAAGCCGCGCTTTACTCCCGCCGAGATCGAGCAGATCCGGCGGCAATTGATTTCCCAACTGGGCGCATCGGCCGGGAAGACATCCGCGGATTATGTGGTGAGCGTGCTCGAGGAAGCCGGGATGCGCGTGGTATGGTCCACGCGATCGGACACGGAAGGGCGCTACGAGGAAGAGTTCACCGACCTGCTGCATTTCTCGACGTTCACGGAAGCGGAGATGTGCCTGGTGCGGCTCGACGAGTTGCTGCGAAAGTTTTCAGTCGAGGGCGAGCGCAACGCGGCCGAGCGAGTGCGCGAGGTGGCGCGACTCGGGCGTCGGCGCGCGGAGATGATCTCCCGGAACCACAAAGTGGAAGCCGAAAACCGGGCGCAAAAGGAAGAGGCCGCCCACTGGTTCGCGATTTGGCTCGAGACGCCCGACGCATTTTTCGACTGGCTCGAAGTGCGGAAACAATCTCCAGAATTCCAGAAGAAGTTCCCACACGCATTCGACGACGAGGAATAGATGTACCTGCTCGATATCGAACCGCTCGATCTTGGCGCGGACGTGCGTTCCGTCGGACTCGAGCTGGTGGGCGCGGATGAAAACCGCGAGCCGGTGCGCGGGGCCGATGCCGCGCGCATCTGGAGCCGGGTGCTGCAAGCGACCGCCGGGCAGGAAGCGTGGGCGCTGGATTTCTTCAGCCACGTAGATCGCGTGCGCGACTTCTGCAAGTTGCACGATATTGCCTACCGGGAAGCCAACCAACGTTCCATCGTGGTCCCGGCGCCGGAGCCGGCTGCACTGGAATCCCTGCTCGAGCGTTTTGAAGCGGAGACATTTGGAGCGCGCGCCGGCGCGTTGGTTGCCCCGGGCGCGCCCGCCGATTCGGTGCTCGAGGGAGAGCTGGCGCGCCGCGGTGTGGATGCCTATCGGGCAGCCTATGCAAATTATTTCTTCTGCGCGGTCTGCGCATTCGAAGATGGGTCACTGGTTCTGCTCAGCGAGAAGCTCTGGGCCAGCGAAGTGATTCGCCGCGTGCGCCCGGCGATCAAGGGGCTGGAAGTGGAGGTGCGCCTGCCCAATTGACAGTGCCCCCGCATGGATTCGCCCGCGACCTTAGCCCGTTAGTACCATTTCCCCCGCCATTGGTTCCAGTACACTTAATTGGATATCCAGGAGATATGCCCCTGCAGCGTGAACTAACTGTGACCTCTGAGTCCATCATTCCGAATGCCCGCGCGTTCGTGCGGAGTCTTAATGTACTTCTTAAGTACACTCGGCTCTATGGTTTAGACCACCTTCGATCGGCCGGGCAGTTTGAGATCAGCTGGAATGAGCTGGAGCAGGCGGTCCGGACGGCCGGGCAAGGTGGCCTGCTGCTGGGGGCCTCGGGTTCGCAACTTCTGCTCGATGGCGTGCCGCTGGAATCCACGCAGGCCGAGCGCAGCTTTGCAGACCTCCTCAACGCCGCCGGCGTGGCCAGCATCAGTTTCCTCCCCAGCGTGGAGCGGGACGAGTTTGGCAGTCTGGTGAAGGCGTTCCTGGAATCCAGCGGCCCGAAGGCTGGCCCGCTGACCGATCGCCTGCAGCACTATTTCGGCAATCGCGAGGCGGCGGGAATCCGCGTGAACGAGATTCGATTTGTTGCGGAGGATGCGGGCTTCTCCGAAGCGCGCGTCGCGGCGCAATTGACGGCGCGAACCCTCGGCGCCGACGCCGATATGATCCAGGATTGGTTTCGCAGCCCCGAGAAAATGATTCAGTTGATCGCCGCGGCCGAAGGCGCGCACGGCGGCAACGGCGGATCCGGAAAAGGTCAGGGCCCGGGCGGCCAGGGAAACGGTGCGGGTTCGGGTAGCGTGTACTCCGGCGGTTTGGGTATCAACACCGGAACCGGCACCGGAGGGGGCACAGGCGGCGGAACTGTTGCCGGCGCGCCGAACGTAGACCCGAAAGATCTCCCTCAACTCGGCGAAGCGGAAATGCACAGCCTGCTGCGGCTGCTCGCGCAGTTTGGCGAAGCCGCGCATACGGGCACGAAGGGCGGCCCATCGCCCGACCAGATGGCGTGGCAACTCAAGCTCGCCGCGCTTCCGCAAAACGCTCAGGTGACACTGCGACAGGCGCTGGCGACCGTCGCGGCCAAGACTCCCGCTGCAAAAGTGGACGAGACCGTGCTGCTGAAGCTGGCGGAGGATTTGGCGATTCGCTTCGCGCTCGATCGCTTTCAGCGCGGCGAAGTCCGAGTCAACGCCGTTCGCCAGATGCTCGACAAGATGGGGCACGAGCTGGGGACGCTGCGCAAGCTGCTGAAGGCGCGCGAGGACAAGATGGTCAGCGCGGGCCTTTCGGTCGAATCGCATGCGGACGTGCTCGACCGGCAGTTCTGGGCAGCGGTGCCGGAATCGGGCAAGCGCGCGGTGCTGACTTCCACGGAAGCGTGGTGCATTCCGCCGCGAAACGTACAGCAATACGTGGAAGAACTTCTCGGACGCGGCGAAGCAGATGCCGCCGGAGACGTGCTGCTGAAATATGCGTCGTGCGTGCGAAACAAGGACGCCGGAGCGCGCAAGAAGGCCGCCATCGGACTGGGCCAGTTAGCCGAACTCTATAGCAAGGGAGCGAGCCAGCGTTTGCAGGACGCGCTCGCGCAAATCGGCCAGCAATTGGCCGCTGAGAAAGACGCGGAGCTGCAAACTCTGCTGAGCGCGGCCTTCGTGCGGCTGAGCCAGGAAGCGGCGTCACGCCGTTATTATCGCGCGATGCAGCAAGCGCTCGACTCGATTGCCGACCTTGAAGAGCAGCGTCCCACATGGGCGCAGAGCCTGCGGCCGCGGCTGGGAGTCGAGAACCGGATTTCGGAATTCGTCGAAGAAGCGCTGACGGCCGAGGCGATGCCCGAGGGCCTGGTGGGTGTGCTGATGCGCCTCCCGCAAGGCGCGGGCGAACATCTCGCCGTGCGATTGGCGCGCTCCGGGCGGCGCAGCGAGCGCGAAAACGTCGTCCAACTCGCAAAGGCAGTCGGCAGCGCGTGCGCGAGATACCTGAAAGAAGTGCTGAAGTCCGAACCGCCGGCGAAGGCCGCCAGCGTTGTCGGGCTGCTGAGCCGGCTGGATGCGCCGGGGGTGGAGGAGCTGCTGCCGCAACGGCTGCGCCACGGCGGGCGCGCGTTTCACGACGCCGTCGTGCGCCAGCTTTCGATCGCGGGAGCGCCCGAGCGCGGGCAGCTGCTTACAAATCTCATCGAGTTGTTCGACCCCATGGTGCTGCCGCTGGCGCTCGACGAGATCGGCATGTGCGCCGATCCGGAAACAGCGCCGAAGCTGCTGCGGCTCGCCGAGGGAGATATTCTGCCGCAGGGGTCTGAATACCTGCGGGTGAAGGCGATCGAGGCGCTGGGCCGGATGCGCGCGACCGCCGCCGCCGGGCACTTGCGGCGCTTTGTTGAAACTCGCAAGGCGTTCGGCTGGGCCTACCCCGAGGAAATTCGGACGGCCGCTGCGCAGGCGCTGATCAAGCTCGATCCGGAATGGATGCAGGCGTTCCTGCCGCAGTCGGGCCTTGATGAAAAGGTGATGGCGCTCGCGCCGCTCGATCCGATTCCCGGTCGCGACGTGGTGCGGCATCGCCGGTACCGCCGCATTAGGTTGCCGCGCAACGTGCCTGCGGTAATTACTTCGGCGCGTGGAAAATACTCGTCGGCGATCAGCGTGCTGAGCCTTGAGGGCGGCCTGCTGAGCGGCGACGTCCAGCTCGCCGTGGGCACCGAAGCCACCCTTAAGATTCCCGCCGGACTGCGCTCGATCAGCATGCAGGCCGTGGTGCGGTTCGTGCGCTCGCACCAGGCGGGATTCGAAATGGTCGGCATGGGCCTGGAAGACCGCGCGAAACTTCGGCGTCTGCTTGTCTCACTGGGGAGCCCCGACCCCGTCGCGCGCCCGATACGAACGGAAGAGTAAGTTCGCGAGCGTTACGCAGCCCCCTCACGCACTTTCGCAGGAAACCCCGCAGAAATTCGCCGCAAGATGCCCCGTCGCTCGTCCTCTCAGGTCTTGATCAGCAAAGTCGAAGAGAAATCCCCATCGTTCCAAGCGGTCAGGAAGCGGAGACCTTGTCCGATTCGGCGGGAACCATGGATGGAACGATCCGCCGGTGGGGCAGCAAGCTAAAAAACTTCTGGCGGCAGGGGTCGCAGCGATACGCGGGAAAACCAAGAAAGCGCTTTATCGTAATCAGCGTGCCCCGCTCGACGCGTTCCCGTGCCACGTGCTGGAGATCGAAATTCCCGCAACGCGGGCAGTGGGCGTAGCGCACGAAGGGAATCGCGACCGTCCAGGCATAAAACCGGACTTCGCACCCCTCGCATCGCCACGGGCGCAGACCGACCAGAGTGGCGAAGAAGTCGGAGACGCCACGGCGGTGTGAGCGCATGCAGTCGCCACTTCGGCATCGTGGGCATATCATCTCGCTGAATTGTCTCCGGTCACAGCGGGCCAGCATACCCAAAACCAATCACCGCGGCAAGTGCCTCCAGCACCGCGCGGTGTCGTATTTGTTAGTTGGCCGGGATCACGACGGGCACGCGACGGACGGTGTAAGATAACAGACGAAAGGAATACGAATGCCCGACTACACCGACGCGCACGCGCGCGCGGGAATCCGAACCAAGCTGCCCAAGCTCGATACCTGGCCGAATCAGTTTCCCGGCTACGAAATCACGATTCGCGTCCCGGAGTACACCTCGGTCTGTCCCAAAACGGGACTTCCGGACTACGGGGCCGTCACAATTCAGTACGAGCCCAAGAAACTCTGCATCGAACTAAAGGCTCTGAAGCTTTATTTGCTCGCTTATCGCAACCTGGGAATTTTCTACGAGAACGCCGTGAACCGGATGCTGGAGGATATCGTCGCCGCCGTTCGCCCGGCGTGGTGCCGCGTGACGGGTGAATTCACGCCGCGCGGCGGACTCACCACTACAGTCGAGGCGCGCTGGCCCCGGCGGAGTGGCAACACGGCTCGCTCGCGGGGATAGACTTCGCTCCCCGGCTCGGCGATAATCCAGCGAAACGGCGAGCGGAGTTCGCCGCCAAGGAGGCTCGATGAGTTTGGACACACCGAACGAGGTTCAGGTAGTCGAGACTGGAACTCTGCCGCGCTGGGTAACGGTGCTTTTCGTGGTGGCATTTGCTCTTGTCGCTTACTTGCTTTACGCGGGCTACGCAGAGCGGCAAGCCATGCACAAGAGCGAGGACGACGCCGCGCAGAAGGCGCAGGCGACGGCAGCGGAGCTCGACAAAACGAATTCGCGGATTGCCGACCTGAAAGGGCAACTGGATGTGATGTCGCAGAAGCTCGGGCTAACCGAAGACGAGCTGGCGCGCGCGCGCGGCCTCGCGCAGTCCGTTCGCACCGAACAGCAGAAGAGCGATCAGCAGTTCCGCCAGCAGCTTGGCGCTGTTCAGGCGGACACCACCACAAAGTTCGGACAGATTTCCACGCAGCTCAGCGGAACGCAGACGGACCTCAATTCCACGAAAGCCGATCTCGAAGCGACCAAGGGCGCCATGTCCAGCATGAAGGGTGACCTTGGCGTACAGAGCGGCCTGATTGCGCGGAATCACGATGAGGTGGACGAGCTCAGGCGGCTCGGAGAACGCGACATCTTCGAATTCACGCTCAGCAGAACGGCGAAGGCGCCCGAAAAGGTCGGTCCGATCCAGGTGCTGCTGAAGAAGACGGACACTAAGAAATATAAATACACGGTCAACGTGGTGGCGGACGATAAGAACATCGAAAAGAAGGACAAGACCGTGGGCGAACCGATCCAGTTCTACGTCCGTGGTGCGCGAGCGCCGTACGAAATCGTCGTGTTCGACGTCACCAAGGATTCGGCGAAGGGATATTTGAGCGCTCCGAAGTCCGCCACGGCTGCGCCACCTGCCGCGACGCCGCCGGGTAATTGACCGGAACACGCGCCGCAGCTGAAGCTTCGCTTTGCCCTTCGCGACTTGCGGGGATCGAAAGGTCCCCGCAGCACGCGTGGATGCGAGCAGCGTGCAATTTGATTGTCTCCTGCCGCAGGCCGCGCCGCGCGCTCCGGGCGTTTTCCTTTCTGATTCTCTCCGCTGTTTCGATTTGTGGCGCAGGCGCGCCTGCATGCCGCGCACAAGAGTCCGCCGCCCAGGCGCCGCGACCTCTGGAAGCCACCACGGAATTCGTCAAGGTGGATGCAAGCGTCCTCGACAACCGGGGAAATTTCGTGGGCGGCCTGGCGCGGAGCAATTTCCGCATCCTCGATAATGGCGCCGAGCAGCCAATTGCATTTTTCACTCCGGTCGAAGCGCCGGCGCAGATTCTGGTGATGATCGAGACAAGCCCCGCGGTGTACCTGATTCACAACCAGCATCTCGTCGCCGCCTACGCTCTTCTCGACGGTCTCGCGGCGGATGATCAGGTGGCACTGGTCACATACGATCAGGCGCCTCGGGAAATCCTGAAATTTACAGCGGACAAATCCGCGCTGCTCGCGGCGCTCGGCGGCGTCCAGTACACGATCGGCATGGGCGACCTGAATTTGTACGACTCGATTTCGGGAGTGCTCGATTGGATGGGTCCCGCGACCGGCAAACGGGCCCTCGTGCTTCTGACCACCGGACTGGATTCGTCTCCTCCGGCGCGCTGGGATGCTTTGATCCTCAAACTGCGCGCCCAGGACATCGTCATTTTTTCCGTGGCACTGGGCGGACCGCTGCGCGGCCAAAAGAGCAAGAGCTCGAAATCGAGGAAGGATGCGGCGAAAACCGGCGATGCGGAAGTTGAGACATCTTCCGAGTCCGCCACTGACGCCGGTTTCGCGAAAGCCGATCGCGCGCTTCGCGCGCTGGCGACGACGACGGGCGGTCGCGCCTATTTTCCGGAGTCAGAGCAGGATTTCGTGCCGATGTATCACGAAATCGCGAGTGCGTTGCGGCATCAATATCTGCTTGGCATCGCACCGGCGCACGATGGGCAGTTCCATTCGCTGACCGTCGAGGTGCTCGACCAGAACGGCCAGCCCATCACTTTGCCCGCGAAGAAGCCGGTGGTTCGCGTTTTCGCCCGCGAAGGGTATCTGGCCCCGGGGCCTTGACTCGTATAATCTCAGGGCACGATCTGGAACTCAGAAGGGCGCGGGGAGGCTCGATGAAGCGGAGCACGACAATCGGCGTCGCGGTCGCAGTGGCGTTGTGCGCGGGCCTGGCGTTGCGGCCCGCATCGCGCGCGCAAACCAGCCCTGCGCCTGTGCAGCAGCCGGCCGTCTCCGCACGATTCGCCTTCGGGGGGAACGTGGCGCAGGTTCCCGCCGAATTCATCGGCAATCTGATCTTGCTGCCGGTGCGCGTGAACCAGGGCCAGCCCTCGCTCTTTGAACTCAATTCCACTGCGCCAGTTTCGTCGGCCGACCCACAGCGCGCGGCCGAGCTTGGCATCGCGAACCTCCAAGCCCCGGTTCTGAATCTCAGTGGAGTTGATATTTCGCTGCCCAATCTGGGCGAAATCGCCAACAACGATTTTGCCGCGCGGTTGGGCCGGGCATACCAGGGGACGATTGGCGACGACGTGTTCGCCGGCGTGGTCATGGAAATTGACTACGCGCGGCAAACGGTCCGGATCTACGATCCGGCGGGTTACCGCTACTCAGGCGCAGGTAAGAGCTTTCCGCTGATATTTCATGACGGAATGCCCGTGATACGAGCGAAAGTTGACGTGAACGGCCGGAAGTCGGGCGAGGCTTTGTTCGTCTTGAATACGGCGCTGGAGGCATCGCTGGTCATATCGGACAAATTCGCCCAGCAGCACCATCTTTTCTCGTCGCACATGAAAACGATTGCGGTTGGCCCCGGCGAGATGAACGTCAGCGGCAACGCCGTGGTTGCGAGGATTGAAAGTTTCCAGATCGGCCCATACGAAATCGAGATGCCGCTCGCGACTTTTGCGCAAGGCAAATTGCCCGGGGATGACGACAAGGAGATCGCGGGCGAAATCGGCGGGGGAATGCTCCGGCGCTTCACCGTGATTTTCGATTACGTTCGCCAGCAGCTGATCCTCGACCCGAACGGCGAGATTCGTTCGGACGATCACGAGGACATGAGCGGAATTTCCGTCGCCGCGAGTGGGCCGGGATTAAAAACCTTCACCGTCACGCAGGTGCGCCCGGGCACGCCCGCAGCTTCCGCGGGGGTTGAAACCGGAGACGTGATCGCCGGAGTGGACGAAGAGGCCGCTGCCGATATGACCGTGGACGCTATTCGCGCGCTGTTCCACCAGGTCGGCCACAAATACAAGCTTCTGATCGATCGAAACGGCAAGACGCTCACCATCAACGTCCAGATGCGCCGGTTGCTTTGAACTTATCCGGCCGCTGACTTCGACTTCGCGGTATCGGAAACTGAACGCGGCAGCCTGCCGTTGTTGCGGAGCGCGTGGCGCAGAAGGAATTCGATCTGGGAATTGAGGCTGCGCAAGTCATCCGCCGCCCAGCGCTCCAGAGCCGTATATATCGCCGGGTCAAGCCGCAATAGAAATGGTTTGCGATTGGCCATTGTCACCGGCTAGCCCGAATAAAGCGTTCCCGCGTTCACGACGGGCTGTGGACTCCGCTCGCCGCACAGAACGACCAGAAGATTGCTCACCATGGACGCCCGGCGTTCCGGATCCAGATCCACCACTTTTCTCTGCGATAGCTGATCCAGCGCCATTTCCACGATGCTGACCGCGCCTTCGACGATTGTATGACGGGCGGCAACAATCGCGGCAGCCTGCTGGCGTTGCAGCATTGCTCCGGCGATCTCCGCGGCATATGCCAGGTGGCTGATGCGCGCTTCGATCACGTCCACACCAGCCTTTGCCAGCCGGTCGTCTATCTCCTTCTTCAATTGCGCGGCCGTCTCCGCCGTGTGGCTCCGCAAGCTCATTTCTCCCGCCGTGTGCGAATCGTACGCATACGAGGTTGCCATATTGCGCAGCGCCGATTCGCTCTGCACCTGTACGAAGTTTTCGAAGTTGTCCACCTCGAACACCGCTTCCGCCGAATCCACGACCTGCCAAACGACGACGGCGGCGATTTCGATCGGGTTGCCGTCCAGATCATTCACCTTCAGCTTGGCCGTCTCGAAATTTCGCACGCGCAATGAAATTTTCATCCGGCTCGTGAAGGGATTCAGCCATCGAAATCCCTGCTCGCGGAGCGTTCCCACGTAGCGGCCGAAGAGCTGAACCACTTGTCCTTCGTTTGGGTTCACGACGAGCAGTCCCTTCAGCAGGGCGGCCTCCACGACGAAAGCAAAGATACAAACAGCCACTGTCGGGCCGGCTTGTGCCTTGGCCGCGTTGATCAGCACAAGGACTGTCAACGCGATGGCCGCCAGAGTTGCCAACAGCATCACGCCACCGGGCAGAGAGAAGGCTTTTTTCTCCTTCATCGTCTCCTCCTTTGAGTACAATATCGTAATGATATCACAATGATTTCAACTGTCAACGGGCAAACTGCGGCATGTCGAAGCCAGGATCCAGATGGAATGTGCGTCGCGAGCGGGGGATCAGCGAAAACGAGAAAAACTACTCAAATTTGTGAAGCGTAGACGCCATTTGCGCGAGGCGCGCGTCCACTCTCGCGAACACGCTGCCCGCCTCGAACTTGCCGGTGGCGTCTCGAGCGCCGGCACGGACGCCGGTGAGAATTTCGATTCCCTGCTCGATGGTCGCGACGGGATAGATGTGGAACCTGCCCTGCGCGACCGCCTCGATCACGTCATCGCGCAGCATCAGGTCGTCGGTATTTTCCGCGGGAATCAGCGCGCCTTGCTTGCCGGTGAGGCCCTTCAAGCGGCAGACGTCGTAGAAGCCTTCGATTTTCTGGTTCACGCCGCCGATCGGCTGTACATCCCCCTGCTGGTTTACGGAACCGGTCACGGCGAATTCCTGGCGAATCGGCAGTTCCGATAGCGCGGAGAGCAGTGCGTAGATTTCGGTGGAGCTGGCGCTGTCGCCGTCCACGCCGGAATACGACTGCTCGAAGCAGACGCTAGCGGAGAGCGAAAGCGGCTTATCCTGTGCGAACGTGCGGCGCAGATACCCCGAAATTATCTGCACGCCTTTATCGTGGAAGCGGCCGCTGAGATTTGATTCGCGCTCGATATTGATGATGCCCGTTTTCCCCATCGCGACCGAAGCGGTGATGCGCACGGGCTTACCGAACGCGTAGCCGCCGATTTCCATCACGCTCAGCCCGTTGATTTGCCCCACCCTGCCGCCGGTCGTGTCAATGAAGATAAGATTCTGCTCGACCATCTCGCGGATTTTCGTTTCGAGCAGATTGTGCCGGTCAATTTTGGCGTCGAGGGCGAGGCGCACGTGGCAGGAGGTAACGACGGTGCTGCCGTCGTGCCGGGCAACGTAACAGGATTCCCGCGCGAGATCGGCGAGATCGAAAAAGCGCGTCGTAATCTTGCCGCGCCTTCCGGCCAGGCGAACGCCATGCTCCAGAATGGACGCGACGGCGGTGCGGTCGAAATGCAGGAGCTTTTCGTCGTCCACGAGCTTCCGCAGGCGCCCGCCATAGTGGCGGAACACCTCATCGCTCCACTTCATCTCCTCGTCGAACTCGACGCGGACCTTGAAAATTTTCTTGAAGTCGTCCTCGTAATCGTAGAGCAGCTCGTACATTTCGCGGTCGCCGATCAGGATGATTTTCGCGTGGACGTCAATCGGCTCCGGTTTCAGCGCCGCGGTGCTGAACGGAAAAAACATATCAATGGGCTGGATCTCGAGCTTGCCGTGGTTGAGCGTGCGCTTCAGCGTGCGCCACACGCCGGTTTCCGTCATCGTATCCAGCGCGTACATCACCAGGAATCCGCCGTCGGCGCGCAGGAGCGAGCCGCCGCGCAGATCCATGAAATCGGAGTTCCAGGCCCCGCGCGCGTCGTAGCTGCGATGCACGGTGCCGAAAAGATTCGCGTACGTGGGGATCGTCTCGAAAACCACCGGGCACTTTTCGTGTTCGTTGTGCGCCAGAATCACGTTGACGCCATAAATGCGAAAGGGATCGCGCTCCGTGCGCTCCGGGCGCGGGCCGCCACCGCCCTCGGAAGGCGGCTGGTCGTCTTCGCCTTCGCGCTCCTTGAAGGGATCGAGGTTGTCGAGGATATGGTGGCGGACCTCCTCGAGATATTCGGAGATTAGCGGGCTGGCGTATTTTTCCTTGAGCTCCTCGATCACGCCGTCCACCAGCACGGAGGCGGCTTCCTGCTCGAGGTAATTCATCTCGCTGGCGAGTTCCCTCGATAGCGCAAGCGTCCTGCGATAGACGATCGTGAATTCCTGGCGGAACTGGTCGTATTTGCGCTCGAGTTCTTCCGCGGCCGTGTTTTCGAGCTTGCCGTCCTGCACCATCTTGGGAATTTCCTCGATCGGGACCATTTGGCCCTCGAGCACCGGGAAAATCTCAGGCAGGGCCACGGCGCCCACTTGCATCCGGCCCAGGGCGAACTGTTCGCGGGCAATCCGCCGGGTGAAGTCGTCCATCAATTCTTTTTCGCGCAGGGTAAAGCGTTCGACGATGCGCGTTTTCTGGCGCTGGAAGGGCTCGCCTTCGAAAACCTGCGGGATGCGCCGACGCAGGAAGTCTATGCCCGACTCAACTTCCTTCTTGAAGGCATTCGCCAGGCCGCGCGGAAGGGTCAGCAGCCGGGGCCGGTCCGCGTTCTTGAAATTATTGACGTAGCAGCGGTCCGGCGCGGGCTCATTCTGCGGGTGCAGGTCCTCGATCATCCGCACGATCATGCCGCCGCGGCTCGTTCCCGAAAGACCGCAGACAAACAGGTTGTAGCCGGAGGCGGTCAGCTCGATTCCCATCCGCAGCGCGCGCAGGGCGCGCTCCTGCCCCATGTCGCCCCCGGAGGGCTCGATCTGTGCCGTGGTTTCGAACGGAATGTTAGCGGGATCGCAATGCCACCGGAGTTTTTCCGGGGACAGGGTCGCGTGCTGGGGACTGGAATTTTTGGCCATTCGGCGTTCCATCAGCTGTTCTAAAGGGCGCTACTCTAGCACGGCGTTCGTTTACTTCCCACCCGCGCGGGCCGCGGTGTTTCCAACGTGCGCATGCGGAGCGTACAGATCGAGCAGGCTCGCCGCGGAGGCCACGATGATGGGTCCGAGGATCACGCCCAACAACCCAAACGCGGCAATTCCACCGAGCACGCTGATGAAGACGACCAATCCGCCCATCTCGGCGCGCCCGCTGATCAACCACGGACGGATAACGTTGTCCACGCCGCTGACGATCACGGCGCAAATGAGCACCAGAACGACCCCGCGGCCCCAATGCCCGGAGGCCATCAGGCTGATCGAAACCGGAACCCAGATCAAGGCCGAGCCCACGAGCGGGACAAAGGAGAAAAATCCCATCATCACGCCCCAGAAGATGGGAGCTTTGATTCCCGTCAGGCCAAACGCGATGCCACCCAGGGCGCCGTGCGCGGCCGCGGCGACCAGACTCGAAGTGACGCTCGCAAAAATCAGGCTGCGTGCGTCGCTCAGCATGCGGTCGCGATGGGCCAGCTCAAAAGGCAGAATCTCGCGGAGCCTCGCGACCATCGAAGCGCCGTCGCGATAGAGATAAAACATGGCGAGAATCGTGACGCCGAGATGGAACACGAAAACGGCCGTGTTCCTGAGGATTGTGCCGAGGCGCTCGGCGACGAATGTAGCGGCCAACTCGCCGTAGTGGCGCAGCGAGGTCGCCAGGTCGTCCGATCCTGCATCGGGAAACGTGTCCTGAAATTTGGCCCAAACATCATTCATCCAATTGAAGTGGCCGTTCGCGACCTGGAGTTGGATTGACTGCACGGCGCCCATGCCCTGCCGGACGAACGAAACCATCACAAGCAAAGTGGGCACGATCAGGATCAGTAGAACGGCCAGGGTGCTGACGATCGCGGCCATGACCGGGCCCCATCGCCGCGCCAGCCATTCGTAAGCCGGGTAGGATACGACCACGAGAACCGCCGCCCAGGCCAACGGCACCAGGAAAGGGGCAAAAACGAGGTAGGTCAGATACATCAGCAGGATCACGATGCCGTAAAACAGCGCCGCGCCCAGTCGTTTCTGCGAACTTTGCTCGTTGGTCATGATCCCGCTTTCGAAATGCCGGCAAGGAGACTGATAGTTGCAATCCCCGCGTTTGTCAACCTTGTCCGCGCCCCGCGCCAGCTGCCGGTTCTAAGGTTTGAATGTAGCGCCGCGGTCTTTAGCGCGGCATCCCGCCCCGCGTCAGTCGGCCGAAACAACCGATGTTATAATCCGGGCAGCTTTTGTCTGGATTACCACCATGACGCAACCAGCCTGCCCCCACAAGCGCACCCAGCTGATCGCCAAGGACAATGACGCCCAGTACGTGGAATGCCTCGATTGCGGTGAGATTCTCGAGGCCGGCGAAATGGAAAAGAAAGAAGGCGCGGGGTTCGATGAATCGCTCTCCGACGCCTGACCTGCTCTCCTCCGGCATCTCGGGCGTTCAGCCCTAACTGGCGGAGACGTTTACCTTGCCTTTTTCACGGCTTCCTCTAAGCTGTGTACCGATTGGTTATGTAATTCATAGCGACGATCTCCGAGGTCTACCATGCTCAAAGCACCCGCGCCCAAAGATCCGGTCGTTTTCTCCTACTTGGCCCTCCGGAAGGCGGTAGGCACCGTGGCCCTCGCGCTGCCGTTCGCGGTGGCGATTCCCTGGGGGCTACGTTATCACGCGATTCAGACCTCGATCAGCGCTTACTACTACACCGGAATGCGGAATCTTTTTGTCGGCAGCCTGTGTGCCATCGCGATGTTCATGCTGTGTACGCGCGGCTACGATCGCAAAGACGAAGTCGCTGGAATTTTCTCCGCCGTGTGCGGCATCGGCGTTGCATTTTGTCCGACTTCTCCGGAGTGTTGCGCAACGAATCGGCAACTTGTCATCGGAACAATACATTACATATTCGCCGCGCTTCTGTTTCTAACCCTCGCTTATTTTTGTCTCGTGCTTTTCAGGATGAGCGCTGTGGGCCACGCCGTGACGCGAAAAAAGAAGCAGCGCAACGTCGTCTACACCGTCTGCGGAATCGTGATCCTTCTTTCCCTGGCCTTGCTCCCGAGCCTGACGTTTCTGATCCATAAACTCGGTAAGCAATACCTGTTCGCCGGCATCGCTCCAGGCATTTTTTTTGAGACGACCTCGCTCCTTGCCTTCGGCGTCGCCTGGCTTATCAAGGGTGAGACATTTCTCAAGGACGAAGAACCGCAGCCCGCCTTCACGCGTACGACCGACGGTCACGTCTTCGCCGACGATCCCCATCCCAGCTGATTGCACCGGCTCGCTGAAAATTCAAGAACAGAGAGACTCATCAAAAAGTTCAGGCCGTCCCGACCTTGAACGAACTTCCAGTAGACGCGCGCTCCGCAATCTGCCAGCCTCTAAACGACGAGAGAATTTCGTCCGCTCTCTTGACGAGAGCTGAATGTTCTTTGACAACTGACGATCCGGCGAACAGAGTCCCCGACTCGACGGAGAGTCGAGCCTGCGGGATCGCACCATTACCATTCGAAATTAAGTGTCACACCATGCTAAGTAATTCGACGCGCAAGTCATTGAAAACAAAGCAGAGGGGTGCGCACAAAGTGACACACTTTTTCGAGGTGCCCGGGAGCGCCAGACGCGCCTTCTCGCCACTAGCCCCTGCAATTAGTATAGCTAGCGGGAACGTGAGTTTTGAGTTACGCTTTGCGCCTAAAAGGTTTCGCAACTGTCTAAAATGCTCTTTAAGACTTTCAGCGCCGCTGTGTTTGGGATTGACGCCTACCTTGTCGAGGCTGAGGTGGACGTGGGTCCCGGCCAACCCGGCGTGTTCAACGTGGTTGGGCTCCCCGATAACGCCGTGCGCGAAAGCCGCGAGCGAATCAAGGCGGCGCTTCGCAACTGCGGCTTCGACTATCCCTCCTATCAGGTCGTAACTGTGAATCTCGCGCCTGCGGACATCCGCAAGGAAGGCTCCGCGTTCGATCTGCCGATGGCACTGGGACTTCTCGGCTGCCAAGGAACATTTTTCGGAAAGCAGCTCGACTCGTATGTTGTCCTCGGCGAGCTTTCGCTTGATGGCGGTGTGCGTTCGGTGCGTGGTGCATTGTCGGCCGCACTCGCCGCGCGAGAGCGCGGAATACAGAATCTGGTCGTCCCCGAAGCCAACGCTCGCGAAGCGGCGGTGGTGGAGGGAACGCGCGTATTCGGCGTCAAATCCCTGCCGCAAGCGGTTGACCTGATGAACGCGCCGGAATCTTTCCGGCCGATCGAGGTGGATACTTCGCAGATGCTGGCGGAAGCGAGTCAGTACGCCGTGGATCTGCGCGACGTGCGCGGGCAGATGTCCGCGAAGCGCGCGCTCGAGGTTTCGTGCGCCGGCAGCCACAACATTCTGCTGATCGGTCCTCCCGGCGCGGGCAAGACGATGCTCGCGAAACGCATCCCCACGATTCTGCCGCCGCTGTCGCTGGAGGAAGCCATTGAGACGACGCGCATCCATAGCGTCGCCGGCGTGCTGGAGGAATCGCGCGGGCTGGTGGGCACGCGGCCGTTCCGTTCGCCGCACCATACCATCAGCGACGCGGGCCTGATCGGCGGCGGAGCAGTCCCCCGGCCGGGAGAAGTTTCGCTCGGGCACAACGGCGTGCTGTTCCTCGACGAGCTCCCTGAATTCCAGCGCAACGTGCTCGAAGTGATGCGCCAGCCGCTGGAAGACGGGTGCGTCACGATCGCGCGCGCCGCAACGTCCGTAAGTTTTCCTTCGCGGTTCATGCTGGCCGCGGCCATGAATCCCTGCCC
>Ga0182018_10000308_pt1 | contig 64049 bp, 51 predicted proteins | sample 812P2MmetaG_FD_120490 | JGI IMG/M metagenome (GOLD analysis project Ga0182018, IMG submission 120490) | Permafrost microbial communities from Stordalen Mire, Sweden - 812P2M metaG | ecosystem: Environmental > Terrestrial > Soil > Wetlands > Permafrost | place: Sweden: Stordalen | collected... | reverse complement strand
CTCTCCCAACAATCCATCTTCCGTGCCGCCCGCCTGGAATCCGGCCTCTTCACCACCGCCCTCAACGAAACTCTCGACACCAACGACCACCCCTTCACTCCCATGAGCAAGGAACTCGCCGGCGCGGGCGATCTCGAGATCACCCGCGCCCAGAACCGCAATTACTGCCTCGCCGATGGCTTCCTCCGCCTCGTCCGCCAGTCCAACGGCTGGTCGCTCTTCCTCCGCTACCAGGCCCAGGCCGAGCGCCATTACCGCCGCGCCCTCGAAGAATTCGACCGCCTCAAAGCGCTCCGCCCCGAATTGCCGACCGATGCGTTACCGACCGATGCGTTACCAAACGAACCCATTTCCCCCCTCCAACCCCAACCCGAACCAGCCACTGACTCCGATTCCGGAACGAACCCACTTCCCCCCGAAAACGCCCCATCCGCCACCGTGGCAGCCACCACCGCCCCGGAACCGGACCTCCGTCCCTCCATCGGCGTTCCGCGCCATCCGCCCGCCGCTGGAGCGCCGGCCGTCGCTAGCTGCCGTCACGCCCTCGCGCACCGCAAGTCGGGAATCTCCCCGCAACCAGGCGCCCGGGAGTGCGTTCGCCGCACCGCAAACCGTCGGCGCCGTTCACTTTCGCCCCGCGCGCCTTCGGAAGGAGCTCCAGGTGCGCCCCTCTGCCCTTTCGCGGTACAATAGCCGCGTTCCCAACTCACTGTTTCGAGGGTTTATGCGCCGTATTCTCGTCAGTTGCACCGTCGCGGGTGCACTTGCATTCGCGATCCTGTCCACGGTAAGTCCGCCTCGGGCTGCCGCTCAAGGAAAAGGGAAGGTTGCCGCCAAAGTAGCCGCTACTGCCCCCACCTTTGGGAATTCGGATGCCATCACCGAAGAAGAGCTGAAGGTCTACCTCTATTTCATCGCTTCCGACCAGCTTGAAGGCCGCAATTTTCCGTCGCGCGGATACGACACGGCGGCGCTCTACGTGGCCAGTCACCTGGCCGAATGGGGACTCAAACCCGGCGGCAGCACCACCGGTACCAACGGCCCGCTGCAGCCCTATTTGATGCCGATTGAGATGGTGGCGCGGCAGATCGTCCCTGAGGAAAGCAAGCTTTCGCTGACCGCTCCCGCGGCTGGCCGGGGGGGCGGTGGACGCGGTGGCCAAGGTGGTGGTGGAGGCGGTGGACGCGGCGGCGCCAACGCCGAACCGGTCACTACCCACTTCGAATACACCAAGGATTGGACGGCGGCGGCGGGTGGCGGCGGGGGACGCGGCGCGGCTCCGACGGCTCTCGATATTTCCGGAAATCTGATCTTCGTGGGCAACGGCTACACCATCAGCAAGACCAAGATCGACCCCTACGAAGGTCTCGACGTCAAGGGCAAGATCATCGTGGTGGCCGGCTTACCGGCTGAACTGGCGGCGCAGCAGGGTGGCGCCGGTGGCGCCGGCGGTGGCCGTGGTGGACGAGGCGGCGGCCGTGGTGGACGGGGCGGAGCAGCCGCGCCGGCCGCGCCGGATGCTGTTCCGGTTGCCGATGCGCCCGCGCAGCCGCCAGCCGGCGCCGGCGGTCGAGGCGCGCCGAATCCTCTCGGTGAGGCCTGCACGGACTTCCTCACGCCCGAGCAGTATGCCGCCAAGAACGGCGCGTTGGGCGTGGTAACCATCGCTAGTTTTCAGCAGCTAGCCACCATGGCGAACCCCGCCGGCGCTGGCGGCGGCCGCGGAGGCGGCGGCGGTGGACGCGGTGGGCTCAACGGTCCCCCATTCCAGGTAGTAAAGTTCCAAACCGCGGGCGCATGTCCCGGCGCGCCATCCATTACGGCCGGTCTGGAACTCACCAACGCCCTGTTCCAGGGTGAGAAGCTCTCGGGCTCGCAGGTCTTCTACGGCGCCGGCTCCAACGCCAAGCTCGATTCCTTTGCGCTCAATGAACGAAAGAAACTGGATATCCATCTCGCGGTCCATAGCGAACCCGGCCACGGCGAAGATGTCATCGGGATCCTCGAAGGCAGCGACCCCGTCCTGAAGAACGAGTACATCATCATGAGCGCCCATCTCGACCATCTCGGGTTGTCCGCGCCTACCCCCGACGGCCACACCGTCTTCAACGGGGCGGACGACGACGGTTCCGGTTCCATCGGCCTCATGGGAGTCGCCCACGCGTATGCCATGGGCGCTGCCAAAGGAATCCGCCCCAAGCGCTCCATCCTCTTTCTGTGGAACGGCGGCGAGGAGAAAGGCCTCTGGGGTTCACAGTATTTCGCGGAGTTCCCACCCATCGATCTCACTAAGGTGGTTGCCGATTTGAATATGGATATGATCGGCCGCACCAAGAATCCGAAATCCGTGGACAACGACGCGACTCACTTCCTGGTGGATCCCGGTGAAGTCCTGCTGGTCGGTCCCAACATCAGCAGCGACGATCTGGAAAAGACCATTGAAGGCGTCAATTCCGGCTATCAAAAGCTCAAGATCAATCACTTCTACGACACCACCGCGCCCGATGCCACGCACGACAACCTCGGACCTCCCGGACGCGGCCAGAGGATCTTCTATCGCAGCGACCACTATAACTTCGCCAAGATGGGAGTACCCATCGCATTCTTCACCGTTGGCTTGCACGTGGACTATCACCGCCCCACGGACACGCCGGAGAAGATCGACTACCACGAAATCCAGGTAGTCAGCAAGACCGTGTCCGCCGTGGCATGGGACCTGGCCAACCAGGCCGGCCGCCCGAAACTGAAGGATAAGTTGCCGGACGATCTGCTCAAAGACATGAAGACCGTGCAAACGCAAGGCTGGGGGAAGATCACTCCCGTGCTGCCGCCCTTGCCCGGGATGCCGTATTAGCGGCCCAGTCCGTATGAAGATCGCCTGCTGTCTGTTGGCAGCCATCTCGCTGCACGCGGAATCCGGCAGCTTTGCGATTCACATGATCCTGCATGCCATCGGCCAGGAGCGCTATGACATCGCTCCTTCCGATGGTGGCTCCACGCTCAGCACCACATTCGAATACTCCGACCGTGGCGCTCAGCACACCACCACCGCCGTCCTCCGCATGAAGGCCGATTACACGCCGTTGAGCTTCGAAGTGAAGCCACGGCCATCCACAGTCGCCATTCAGGGCACTGCCGCCACCGTCACCGAAGACACCGCCACCCGTTCCTTTACGCCGCCGGAACGGTATTTCACCATTTTCTCGCCGTCGCCCTTCGCGATCCAGATGATGATGATGCGCTATTGGAAAGCTCACGGCAAGCCCGCGGCTCTTCCCGTGCTGCGTGCCGGCGCGGCAGCCCCGCCCATCCGAATCGAGCTCGCCGGCCATGATTCCATCACGGCTGGCGGCAACACCATCGCGCTCGACCGCTACACCATCGACAACCTGATGTTCGGCCGCGAGATACTCTGGATGAACGCGCAGGGCGATCTCGCCGCCGCCATGACGTTCGCCGGCGGCCTGCCTATGGAAGCCGTCCGTACCGAATATGAGCCGGCGCTGCCGCAACTGTACCGCAGTGGCGTGCAGCAGGAGATGGCGGACCTTTCCGCTATCGAGCGCCAGGTTCCGCCGCGGCATACCGGTTCTTTCGCAATCGCTGGAGCCACGCTCGTGGATGCCACCGGCGCGGCGCCCGTGGAAGACTCGGTGGTGATCGTGCGCGATGGCCGCATCGCCGCCGCCGGCGCGCGCGGCAAGGTCGCCATCCCGGCGGGCATGGCCGTCGTGGACGCCAAGGGCAAGACGCTGCTGCCCGGCCTCTGGGAGATGCACATTCACTTTTCGGGAGTGGAGTTCGGCCCGGCGCTATTAGCCGCGGGCATCACCACGGCGCGCGATTGCGGCGGCGAATTCGACTACCTCGTCGCGCAGCGCGATGCCGTCGAGAAGCGTGCGGCCCTCGGTCCGCGTCTGCTGCTGGCGGGTCTGGTGGATGCGGGCGGTCTGGAAGCCTTCGGCCACGTAACCGCCGAGACGCCCGAGGAAGGCCGCGCAGTGGTGCAGCGTTATCATGCCGCCGGATTCCAGCAGATCAAGCTGTACACCTTCCTTACGCCCGAAGTGGTCAAAGCCATCGCCGGCGAAGCCCATCGCGTGGGTATGACCGTCACCGGCCACGTGCCACAGGCGCTCAACGCGTTCCAGGGCGTGGAAGCCGGCATGGATCAGATCAATCACCTGAACTACGTGACCAACATGATGCGCGCGCCCGGAGGCGGCCGCGGCCCCATCGACGTCAATTCCGAGGCGGCGCGGATGGCCATCCAGTTCTTCAAGGACCATCACACGGTCGTCGACCCCACCGCCGGATGGGGCGAAATGGCCGGCCATTCGAAGGAAGTGGATGTCGCCTCGTTCGAGCCCGGCATCCTCAAAGCTCCGTTCGTGCTCGACGCGAAGTTCCGCGGCATGGGCGGCAACACCACCGCGGAGCAAATGCGTACGCGGACCGCGCAGACCGTCGCCGCCATTGGCGCTTTGTACAAGGCCGGCGTCACCATCGTACCGGGCAGCGATACGGGCCTGGTGGGTTACGGACTCCTTCGCGAGCTCGAACTCTACGTGCAGGCCGGTATGACGCCCCTCGAAGCCATCCAGTGCGCCACCATCGTCTCGGCGCGCGCCATGAATCTGGACCGCGATTCCGGAACCGTCGAGGCAGGGAAGCGCGCCGACCTGATTCTGGTGGACGGCAACCCTCTCGCCAACATCGGCGATCTTCGCACAGTTTCCCAAGTTGTCGCCAACGGCCGTCTTTATGACACCGCGAAGCTATGGCAAAGTGTCGGTTTCCGTCCGTGACGGCGATCCGCCGCGCACGAAGAAAGGCCGGCAGACTCTGCTCAACTGGCGCTCTTCGTCCATGGATGGGAACAGAAGGTCCAGGTGTTGCTGGATGTTGAACAGCCTGGCGAACACCGTGCCGATCTGCTCAATCAGTCCGGTCCGCTCTTCGACGGCCACGCCCGTAATGCACAACGCCACGCCGCGGTCGGCGCCGTCCTGGTAACTGACCACCGCGAGATAGGCCTTCTTCATGCCCGGCCACAACTCGAACAGTTTCCGCAGTTCGCCCTTCAGTTGCCGTTCAGGCGTCCCGTCGTGCTCACAGAGGTAGTGCACGCTTCGAACGCCCAGAGGCTCCGGACTCTTCCTGCGGCCGAACCATCGGCTGAACATACGTCGAGTGTACTACTCGCGCTTCCGGCGGCGCTTCCTGTCAAACGGGATTGTCGTACGATGAACACAGCTTCTGCCGCATGCTCTCTCAATCTTACGACGCGATTGTCATCGGTTCCGGCATGGGCGGACTTGCATTCGCGAGCATCATGGCGAAGCTGCGCAAGTGGCGGGTGCTCGTGCTCGAGCGTCACTTCAAGATTGGCGGTTTCACGCACACGTTTACCCGGCCCGGTGGCTGGTCGTGGGATGTCGGCCTTCATTACGTCGGCCAGATGGGCGAGGGTATGATGGGCCGCCGGCTGTTCGATTTCATCACCGATGGCGGAGTGCAATGGAACCCCATGCCGGATGTCTACGACGTCTTTGTCTATCCGGCTCTGCAAGCCGGCGCATGCAAAGGCGAAGCCAATTTCCGCCGCGCCCTGATCGGCGCTTTTCCGGACGAGCGATCGAATATCGAGCGGTATTTCCGCGACCTGACGTCCGCTTCGGGTTGGACGAAACGTCACTTCATGGCGGAGGCCATGCCCGCGGTGCTCGGCCGGTTGCTTCGGGCATTCAATCGCTTTACGCACGACCCATCGCAAGAGATCACACGCGGTTATCTGGAAAGGCGCTTCGGCGATCCGCACCTCCGCGCGGTTGTCGCATCGCAGTGGGCCGACTATGGACTGCCTCCTGGCCGAAGCGCGTTCGCTACCCATGCAGTGATCGCATCCCATTACTTGAGCGGGGCATGGTACCCGGCCGGGGGCGCGGGTGAAATCGCCAAAGCCACGGGCGCCGTGATCCGCGGGGCGGGCGGCGAATTGCTGCCCAACCACGAAGTCGCCCGCATACTGCTCGAAGACGGCCGTGCTGCTGGCGTTGAAGTGAACGTCGGGAAAGGCAAACAAGGCTCCCGCCTCGAAATTCGGGCGCCGGTCGTCGTCTCCGACGCTGGCGCATGGAACACGTTTACGCGAATGCTGCCGGCATCCGCTCTGCCGTTCCGCGACCGGCTGGAATCGTTGCCCGAGGGCTTTGAGGTCGTCGAACTCTTTGTAGGCCTCGGGCGGGATCCCCGCGAGTTGGGTTTCAAGGGCGAGAATTATTGGATTTTCGACTCTTTCGACCACGATGAGATGTATGCCCGCCGGAACGAGCTGCTTGACGGCCGGGCGCCGATGGCGTATCTCTCGTTCCCGTCTCTAAAAGATCCCAACGCCAAACGGCACACCGCGGAGATTATCGCTCCGCTCTCGTATCGCTCGCTCGAGGCGCATCGCGATGAACCCTGGCGCAGGCGCGGCGCAGGCTACGAATCGGCTAAGAACCGGATGACGCAGGCGTTGCTGGATCTTATCGAGCGCCACCATCCGGGATTTAGGGGCCTGGTGGAATACTCGGAGCTTGCCACGCCCCTGACATTCGAACACTTCACGGCGGCGCCATCGGGGACGATCTATGGTTATCCGGGCACGCCGGAGAGGTACACCAACGGGTGGCTCGGCCCGCGCACACCGATCGGTAACTTATATCTGACGGGCTCCGACGTAGCGTTACCCGGCATCATGGGCGCGATGATGGGTGCGGTCGTAACCGCGAGCTGCCTTCTGGGATGGTTTGGCTTCCTCGAAATAATGCGCGCGGCGCGCTCCCACTCGTGACAACCTATTCCCGCGTTCTATCCCCATTCACAATCCGCAGCACGCCTGCCGGATTGCCGTCGCGGAGCTCTTCGGGCAGGAGTTCCGTGGGAGCGTCCTGCCAGCACACCGCGCGCACAAACCGCTCGATGGCCCGGCCGCCTACCGACGTGGTCCGCCCATCCGGCGTCGCCGGGTACGGGCCGCCGTGCACCATGGCTTGACAGACTTCCACGCCGGTCGGGTAGCCGTTGAACACGATGCGGCCCACCCGCGTCTCCAGCGCCGCAACCAGTTTTGCGGCGGCTTCCTCGTCGCCCGGCGCGGAATGGATGGTCGCCGTGAGATTGCCTTCCATGGCGCGAACCAGCTCCAGCGTATCTTCAAGCTTGCCGTAGCGGACCAGGATGGTGGCCGGGCCGAACATCTCCTCGGCCAGGTCCGGATGGGCCAGCAACGTAGCGGTATCGGTTTCAAAAAGGGCCGCTGTGGCCTTGCGCTCCGGGTCGCCAGGAAGCGCGAGGGTGCGCACCCGCGCATCGCCGGCGCGCGTGTGTACGATCTTCGAGTAACTCTTGAAAATGGTGGCGTTGAGCATCGCGGCGGGCGCCGTGCCGCGCATCTTTTCCGCCAGCGCCTCGGCCAGGCTATCGCCCGCTTCGCCGGCCGGGACCAGCACCAGGCCCGGATTCGTGCACATTTGTCCCACACCCAGATTCACCGATGCGTGCAGGCCCTGGGCGAATTGCGCGGCCCGCTGCGCCAACGCGTTCGGGAGCACGAAGACCGGGTTCACGCTGCTCATTTCGGCATACACCGGAATCGGTTCCGGCCGCGACTGCGCGGTCTTCAGCAGCGCCAGTCCACCCTTTCGCGACCCGGTGAAGCCCACGGCCTTGATAGCCGGATGCGCCACCATGGCCTGCCCGATGCGCGTGCCCTCGCCGAACAGCAGCGAAAAGACGCCCTCCGGCATTCCCGTCGCCATGGCCGCATCCATCACGGCCGCGCCGATCAACTCCGCCGTCGCAGGGTGCGACATATGGGCTTTCACGACTACGGGGCAGCCGCTCGCGAGCGCCGTCGCGGTGTCTCCGCCGGCTACCGAGAACGCCAACGGAAAGTTGCTGGCGCAGAATACGGCGACCGGGCCGAGCGGCCGCAGCATGGAACGTACGTCCGGTTTGGGAACCGGTTTCCGATCGGGATCGCCGGTATCGATGCGCGCATCCGCCCAGGAACCTTCCTCGATCATGTCTGCGAAGAACCGGAGCTGTCCGCAGGTACGCGCCCGCTCACCCTTGACGCGCCCTTCCGGCAACGCGGATTCCAGCATCACGCGTTCCACCAGACGGTCGCCCAGTTCCTCAATGTTGGTGGCGATGCGGCGCAGGAAGACCGCCCGTTCCTGCCGGGTCTTTGCCCGGAAGGCAGGGAAAGCGGCTCCCGCTAAGGCCGCCGCGCGCGCGGTCTCTTCATTGGTCGCGGATTGGTACGCCGGGTCCAGGCGCTCGCCCGTAGCGGCGTTGGTTCCGTACAACAATCCGGCCGATGCCTCGCTCCGGCCGAAGCCGATGATCGATCGTCCCTGCAATTCCGTGGTGGCAGTCAAGGGGTGTGTCCTCTTTCGAAGTTTCTGATGATTGTACGTTGGATTTCGGCTCAAGCGGATATATAAAGGAGAGGAGCAGCTTCGCGTCCGCTTGACATCGATTCCCTGCTAATCGACAATTATAGATTATAAATCGTACTCACAGGATACTATGAAAGTGCACTGGAAGGGTGTTTTTCCGGCGATCACCACGCAATTCCACCAGGATCAGTCCCTCAATGTCGAAGGAACCGCGCGACACCTGGAAGCCATGATTCAGGCCGGAATTCACGGCGTAGTGTTGCTGGGAACAGTCGGTGAAAACACCGCATTGGACTACGAAGAGAAGCTCACTGTCATCCGGGAAATGCGATCCGTGGTGCGCGGCCGCATCCCGCTGCTGACGGGCGTCGCGGAGTACACCACCGCTCTGGCCTGCCGATTCGCGCGCGATGCGGAAAATGCCGGTGTGGACGGATTGATGGTGCTTCCCGCCATGGTCTACAAGTCCGATGAACGCGAAACCATCACCCACTTCCGCACTGTGGCGCGCTCGACCGGCATGCCCATCATGATCTATAACAATCCGGTCTCCTACAGCGTCGACATCTCGCCGGAACAGTTCGCCCAACTGGCCGACGAGCCCAACGTGGTGGCCATCAAGGAATCTTCCGAGAATGTCCGGCGCATCACCGACCTGGTGAACATAGCCGGCGACCGCTATATTCTGTTCTGCGGGGTGGACGACCTGGTGTTGGAGAGCATCATGCTGGGCGCCCAAGGCTGGATTTCCGGCTTGGTCAATGCCTTTCCCCATGAGAACCGCGAACTGTGGGACCTGGCCGTTTCCGGCCACTGGAATGAGGCGCGCGCGTTGTACCGCTGGTATACGCCGCTGCTGCACCTGGACACCAAAATCAAGCTGGTGCAGTATATCAAGTTAGCCATGGCGGAAACCGGACTCGGCTCGGAGATGGTTCGCGCCCCGCGGTTGCCCATTGTGGGCGCCGAGCGCGAAGAGATCCTGGGCATTATCCGCAGTGCGATTGCGACCCGCCCGGCGGTGCCCATGGCGGCGGTCCGCTAAATATGGAAGCCACCGATTCCCGCTATACCGTACGTCTGGAGGCGCTTTCGCAGCGCATCGGACGCCGTCTTCCCATTGCCGACCAGATAGCCGAATCCATCCGGGACATGATTGTGGCGGGAGAGTTGAATCCCGGCGACCGCATCGTGGAATCGCGCCTGGCGCGCCAGATCGGTGTGGGACAGCCCACCGTTCGCGAAGCGCTGGTGGCGCTGGAGCACCAGGGGCTGGTGGTGCGGAAAGCCAACCAGGGCTGCGTGGTCACATCGCTCACCCGGAACGAGATCAAACAGATTCTGCGCATCCGCGGAGAATTGGAAGCGCTGGCGGTGGAACTGGCGGTGGAATCGGCGGCCGACGCCGACGTCCGGAAACTGCTGGAGCTCACCGAACGGATGAAGGAGGCCGCGCAGATCCGCGACCTGCAGCGCTTCTTCGAGTTGGATTTGCAATTCCACCAAGTCCTCTGGGGAATGTCGGGCAACAGCCTGCTGCCGCGGTTGCTTTCGCAAACCCTGGTGCCGTTGCTGGCGTTTCTGTTCATCCGCAATCTTCGCCGTCATGTGGATCTCGACATGATGGAATCGGCCGCGGCTCACGTGGAAATCGCCGAAGCCATTCAATCGCGCGATACGAAAGCCGCCCGCCAGGTAGCCCATCAAAAATTCAAAATGTTCGCCGACCAGCATCTTGGTTTGTTCGAGTGACGAAGATTCATGTAATCGATTCGCACACCGGGGGCGAGCCTACGCGCGCGATTGTCTCCGGCGGGCCCGACCTGGGAAACGGCGCCATGCGCGAGCGGCTGGAACGATTCCGCGGAGAATTCGACGGCATCCGCTCGGCGGTGGTCAACGAACCGCGCGGCCACGACGCCATTGTGGGCGCTCTTCTATGCGAGCCCCACGACCCGACCTGCGACGCCGGGGTGATCTTCTTCAACAACGTCGGCTACCTGAATATGTGCGGCCACGGGACCATCGGGATCATGGCGACCCTGGCGCACCTGGGCCGCGTGAAGGGGGGAACCTGCCGTCTGGATACGGTTTGCGGTCCGGTGGAAGCGCGGTTGAACTCGAACGGCAGTGTGACCATCCGCAATGTGGCGAGCTACCGCAGCGCGGCTGACGTGCCGGTGGATGCTCCCGGAATCGGCCGCGTCCATGGCGATATCGCCTGGGGCGGAAACTGGTTCTACCTGTGCCACGGCCATGGCCAGGAATTGACGCTCGACCGACTGGATGAACTCACCAGTTTCGCCGTGAACATCAGCGACGGGCTGAAAGCGCACGGCATCACCGGATCGGATGGCGGTGAAATCGACCACATCGAACTTTTCGGCCCCCCGACTGTCGAAGGCGCCGACAGCAAGAATTTCGTGCTCTGTCCCGGCAAGGCCTACGACCGTTCGCCGTGCGGCACGGGCACCAGCGCCAAGCTAGCCTGTCTTTATGCCGACGGCAAACTGAGCCCCGGCCAGGTCTGGCGGCAGGAAAGCATTGTGGGCAGCGTCTTCGAAGGCGCCGTGAGTGTGGTGGATGGCAAGATCTATCCGGAGATCACGGGCTACGCCTATGTGAACGGCGAGAGCGACCACATCCTGGACGAACGCGACCCCTTCTGTTACGGAATTCGTAAAGAGACATGGGCGAAGCCTGCGACGTAGCCATTGCCGGCGGGGGAATCGTGGGCGCTGCCTGTGCGGCGGAGTGCGCGGCGGCGGGACTCAAGGTGACCGTCGTCGAGCCCGGCCCAATCGGCGGCGGCGCTACGGCGGCCGGTATGGGACACCTGGTGGTGATGGACGATTCGCCGGCCCAGATCGCGCTCACCAATTACTCCCGCACGCTCTGGATGAAACTGGCGCCGGAACTGCCTCCCGACGTGGAATATGTATCCGCCGGCACTGTGTGGGTGGCTGCCGACGGGGAAGAGATGGCCGAGGTGGAGCGCAAACGCGTGGTGTACGAAAGGATCGGCGTGCGCGCCGAAGTGCTGGACGCGCGGCAGTTGGCCGATGCCGAGCCGAACCTGCGGCCCGGTCTGGCGGGCGGCCTGCTGGTGCCGGACGACGCCGTGATTTATCCACCCTGCGGCGCGCGATTCCTGCTGGAGCGGGCACAGGCCCACGGAGCGCGCGTGCTGCGCAGTTCCAGTGCGACGGCGCTCTCCGGCGAAGGCATGAAGCTGAGCGACGGCAGCTTCCTCGCGGCCGGAATCACGGTCAACGCCACCGGCGCATGGGCCCCGGAATTGACTCCCGGCATCGAGGTCCGCAAGCGCAAGGGCCACCTGGCGATCACGGATCGCTATCCAGGCTGGGTCCGCCACCAGTTGGTGGAGCTCGGCTACCTGAAGAGCGCGCACTCCATCAGCACGGATTCGGTGGCGTTTAATGTGCAGCCGCGCAAGACCGGCCAGTTGCTGATCGGATCCTCGCGGCAATTCGGCGCCGATCATTCAGCCATCGACACCTACATGATCCACCGCATGCTTTCGCGCGCGCGGGAATATATGCCCGGGTTGGCCGATCTTTCGGCGGTGCGCTGCTGGACCGGTTTCCGCGCGGCCACACCCGACAAACTGCCGCTGATCGGGCCGACGCCCGGTAACTCGCGCCTGTACCTGGCCACCGGCCACGAAGGTCTGGGCATCACCACGTCGCTGGCCACCGGCCGTTTGGTGGCGGACCGGATTCTGGGCCGTCCGCCGGCCATTCCGATAGAGCCGTACCTGCCCGGACGAAAGCATGAGGGCGCGCATGCTTAGACTCTCGGTAGACGGAGTGGCCGTGGATGCGCCCGAGGGCAGCATGGTATCCGCCGCGGTAGCGCTGGCCGGGAAGAGCGCGTTTCGGCGTTCCGTGACGGGCGAACCGCGCTCGCCGCTCTGCGGCATGGGCATCTGTTTCGAATGTCGCGTGACCATCGATGGCCGCCCCCACATGCGCAGTTGCCAAATTCCCTGCCAGCCCGGCATGGAGGTGCGGACGGATGAGTAAGCAGCGGCGGCTCGGCCATGACTAAGTACGATGTGGTGGTGGCCGGGGCGGGACCCGCCGGACTGGCGGCAGCCTGCCGCGCCGCGCAATCGGGCGCGCGTACCGCGATGGTGGACGACAATCCGCGGCCCGGCGGACAGATCTGGCGCGCGTCGCAAGGCACGCCGCCCGCTTCCGCCGCGCGATGGATCCGGCTGGCGGAAACGCACAAGGTGGAAGTGCTAGCCGGAGCCCATATCTTTGGCGCTCCCGGCGCTCCCGGCGAACGCCGACTGGCGCTGGAGACCCTCGACAGCGATCTCGAAATCGAGTACGGCAGCCTGGTGCTGGCCACCGGCGCGCGTGAACGATTCCTACCATTCCCCGGCTGGACTCTGCCCAACGTCATGGGAGCCGGCGGCCTGCAGGCGCTGGTGAAGTCCGGGATGCCGATACAGGGGAAGACGGTCATCGTCGCCGGCAGCGGTCCGCTCTTGCTGGCGGTTGCCCACTACATGCGAACTCACGGCGCGCGGGTTCGCCTGATCGCCGAACAGACCTCCAGCGCTGCCTTGAACCGTTTCGCAATGGGACTGATCGCCAAGCCGGGGAAGCTCTTCCAGGCCGGGCAACTCCGCGCCAGTCTGTTGGGCGTTCCGTACCGTACGTCAACCTGGCCCATCCGCGCCGAAGGCCACGACAAACTGGAATGCGTCACGCTCAGCACCAGGGGACGCCTCTTCACGGAACCGTGCGATTACCTGGCCTGTGGATTCGGCCTGGTCCCCAACGTCGAGCTGGCCATCCTGATGGGCTGCCGTCCGGGCAACACTGGAGTCGCGGTGGACGACCGCCAGCAGACCACCGTGCCCGGCGTCTATGCGGCGGGCGAGATCACCGGCATCGGCGGCCTCGACCTGTCTCTTGTGGAAGGTGAAATTGCCGGTTATGCCGCGGCCGGCAAACCGGAATTGGCGCGCCGCCTGCACGGCAAACGGCAAGCGGAGCGGCGTTTCGCTGCCGCGCTCGACCGAGCATTCACATTACGTCCCGAGCTCAAGCAGCTTCCCCAGGACGATACCTTCGTGTGCCGCTGCGAGGACGTCACCTATGGCCGCGTGCGTCAATTCCGCGGATGGCGCGAAGCCAAGTTGCAGACGCGCTGCGGCATGGGTCCATGCCAAGGCCGCATCTGCGGGGGCGCGGTGGAATTCCTGCTGGGATGGAAAGCGGAATCGGTGCGTCCGCCGGTCCTGCCGGTGCGCATCGGAAGCCTGACGGGCAAGGACTCGTGACAGAACTGGTGTTATCCAACCCGTCTGCGTTCGCAGGCCCCGCGCTTTTCCATCGACGTGAGCAGCAACTCCGCCGGCAGACCTAATTCGGTCAAACGCGCGCCGATCTTGCCGATGGTTTTCTCCAACGGAGCCTTGGGTTCGAGGAACATCAGTACCGAAGGTCCGGCGCCGCTGAGCACCGCGCCCAGCACGGCCTGTTCCGCGGCGAGCGCGCGCAGGGGCGCCAGCAGAGGACACAGCGGACCGCGATAGGGCTGGTGAAAATGATCGTGCAATGCGTACCGCAACAGGCGGGAATCGCCTTCCACCAGCGCCGCCGCCAGCAGCATGGCATGCTGCACATTGGCCACCGCGTCGGCGCGCGGATAGCAATCCGGCAGGACCGCGCGCGAGTGTTCCGTGAGAAGCGTTTCCCGAGTAACCGCCAGCAGCAGCGGCCATTTCACGCGAGTCCGCAGACGCATCGCGCCGCCCGGATACACCAGCGCCACGCCGCCCAGCCAGCAGGCGGCCACATTGTCCACGTGCTTTTCGCGACGCGCCGCCTCAGCCATCACGCGGTCGTCCTTCCATTTCAACCCGCCGAAGTGGACCGCCATGGCGATAGCCGCCAGGCGCGCCGCGGCGGACGACCCCGTCCCTTTTCCGATGGGCACGTTGTTGGCGATGGCCAATGCCAGCGGAAGCGGCTTCCTGCCCAGGGATTCCAGCACGTCGCGATACGTTTCGAGGATGAGGTTGCGCTCTACCCGTCCGCAGACCTCGGCATCGCGTCCGGTGGCGGCAATGGAAAATTCCGGCGCCACTTTGGCCCGGATCCGCAGGTGCAGGCGCAGGGCGATGGCGGCGGAATCGAAAGCCGGGCCGAGATTCGCGGACGTGGCGGGGAGGGTGATGGCAAAGGGCGGCGGAGTCTTCGTCATCGCTCACTCCCCCATCCGGTTCAAAACGTCAATCACGGCGGCCGGATCGGCATCCAGCAGGACAGGCGGCTTGCGCAGCGAGGCGTTGCCAGCTGTCACGTCGCGGTGGAAATCCATGGTGTACTCGGGGTCTTTGAGGCAATGGCCGGTGAGCACCAGGACCACCGATTCGCCGCGCTTGACGAAACCGCTACGCACCAGCTTCTTCAAACCGGCCAACGTCACCGCCGAAGCCGGCTCGCACCCCACGCCATCGGCGCCGATCTCCGCTTTGGCCACGGCGATTTCCTCCTCGGAGACATCGTCGCACGCACCCGCGGTTTCGCGCAGCACGGCGACGGCTTTTTTCCACGAAGCCGGGTTGCCGATGCGGATGGCGGTGGCGCGCGTTTCGGCATGCACCGGTTCGATGCGTTCGCCCGCGAATTCCTTCATGCTGCGGACCAGCGGATTGGCGCCGGCCGCCTGAATGATGGAAAGTTTCGGCAGGCGGCGGATGAGCCCCATCGCCAGCATCTCGCGGAAGCCCTTGCCCAGGGCCGACGAATTGCCCAGGTTGCCTCCCGGCACAATCACGTGGTCGGGCGGCTCCCAGGCGAGCTGTTCCATCATCTCGTAGGCGGTGGTCTTCTGCCCTTCCAGGCGATAGGGATTCACCGAATTCAAAAGGTACAGCGGAAAGTGGCGGATCACTTCGCCCAGCACGCGCACGCAGCCATCGAAATCGGTCTTCAACTGGCACGTGGACGCGGCATAATCGAGCGACTGCGAGAGTTTCCCCCAGGCGATCTTGCCTTCCGGGATGAGCACCAGAGCGCGCATTCCGGCGTGTGCAGCGTAAGCCGCCATGGACGCCGACGTGTTGCCGGTAGAGGCGCATCCCACCCAGTGGAAGCCTTTCACGCGGGCCATCGAGAGCGCCGTGGTCATGCCCGTGTCTTTGAACGAGCCGGTGGGGTTCATGCCCTGGTGCTTGGCAAACAGCGAGTCCACTCCCGCCGATTGCGCGCCGCGGCGCAGCGGATAGATGGGCGTATTGCCCTCGCGGAGGGTGACGGCCTCGAACGGCGCGGGCAGGATCGGCAGGGCTTCGCGGAATCGCCAGACGCCGCTCAGGTCCAGGGGATGGAACGAAGTCTTGCGATTGAGCCACAGGGATTTCAGGGCGTCGGCATCCGGCGTACCGCGGCTCACATAGGCGACTTCCAGCCGGTCGCCGCACGTGGGACAGGCGAAGTCCTCGGTAGGAGCCGTAACATCCGCATTACAGCCGATGCAGCGCAGATACGGGACGCCTATCGTAGTTACGTTGGTGGACACGGAACTCCTATGATAAGCGATGTATCCGGCGTTGGGGCTGGGAGATCTGGGCGTCGAGCGTCGCTGGGAGGGGTGGAATCGCCAGCTCGCCGATAACCGCGCTGGGTACTATCGGCGCGGGCATGCACGGTCAGTATTCAGAGGCAAGCATGATCGTCAAGACCCGGACGGTCTGTTTCGGGTCGCGTGACAAGCGAGACGGTAGGCTGTAGACTGCCGACGCAGGAACGGCGACAATTAGGAAGAAGGCCCGTTATGACGATCATCTTACGACCTGAACAGGAGCAGTTGCTCCTGGACGCCATCAACTCCGGGCTGGCGCACACCGCCGATGAAGCGCTAGACCAGGCTTTGGATGCCTTGCGTCTACGTCTGCCCCGGCAGGCCACGCCTGAAGCGGAAGCTGCGGCCGCAGTCAGGTGGCTGGCGACATTCGGTAAGCGCCATGGGCTCTCATTGGGCGGGTCAACGGTTAGGGAACTGTCACGCCAGAGCAGACTGTGAACCGTGAAGAGATCATAACCCGGCTGCGGGACAACGAAGCCGCCCTCCGCCAGCGCGGAGTGGCTCATGCCGCGCTGTTCGGTTCACGGGCGCGCGATGAGCAGGGACCAGACAGCGACACCGACATCTTGATCGAAATTGATCCCGATGCGCCTGTCGGCGTGTGGGAATATGCAGGGATTAAGACATATATTGCCAGCCTATTTGAAGGGCAGGTCGATGTGGTGGACCGCGAAGGTCTAAAACCTTATGTCAAACCTGCTGCGACGGCTGAGGCAATCTATGCCTTCTGACCACGGTGCAATCCGCCGCTGGCTTACCGACATTCAGCATCACATCCGAATGGCTCAGGGCTTCGTGGCGGGTATGAACTATGAAACGTTCAAGGACGATGATCTGCGTCTCTACGCCGTGACGCGTTGCCTTGAAATCATCTCCGAAGCGTCACGTCGATTGCCCGATGAATTGAAGGCTCGTCACGCCTCGATTGAATGGCGTGACATGGCTGCGGCCGGAAATATCTATCGCCATGAATACGAGGACGTTGCCGCGCGGCGCGTATGGCGAACACTCACGGCTAGCTTGCCGCTGCTGCTCGACGTCATCGAGCAGGAACTTCAAATGCTCAACCAGTCGAGCTGAAGTCTCGTATACACAGTTTCAGACGCACTTAGGATTGCCAGAGGGTGCAGGATCGTGCTGATTCCGCCAATCGGCGATCTACGTTGATCGTTACACCTCGAGGACAATTCCGAACACCGGCAACGCCGTGGCGCGAGCCAGCGCTAAACCGTACACCTGCAACTGTGCGACGTTGCGTTTGTCGCGCCGATCCGTCTTGTAATCGACCACGGTCCATTGGTGGCCATCGGTCCAGGCGAAATCGATGCGGCCTTCCACCACCCGGCCGTCTTCCAGACGCACCATGACCGGCAGCTCCCGATAGCGTTTCGCTCCGTCGGGGACTGCGAGCTCGATCTGCGCAAACGCCGCCCGGGCGGCTTCCGCGGCGGCGTCGCGCTCTACGCCGGCCGCCCCGTGGCGCCGTCCCCAGATGGCCGCCAGTGTGCCGATATCGTCCGCATTGCGGGCATGCTGCAGGATGTCATGAACTACCCTTCCGAATTTCCTTCCGGCAGGACGGCCCGCCGCGACCGGTAGCGTGATGGTCCGGACCGCGATCTCCGCGGCCTCCTGGATACTCCCCAATCCCTCCGCCGTGACCACCTGAAAGCGAGGCCGGCTGGCGGTTTCGATGCGAGCGGTCCGCCGACTCTTCCATTCCCGATATCGGCGCAATCCCTCGGCCGCCTGCTCGGGAGTTCCGTTGAGCACCTGCTCATTCTCCACGCCCTCGGTCTTGGCCACTTTCAGCGCCAGCACCGCCGGGTCGAACCAGACTACCGGGTGCATGCCGAACCGCGGGTAGTGCAGGCCCGGTTTCACCGACACTTCCTCGGGTTGATCCGGCGGGCGGTTCAACACCGTGGCGTCACCGAATTTCGGACAGCCCGGGGCGGCGACCGCCGCGCGCCACTGGTCCTTTGGAGGATACAGCGCAGCGTGCAGCGGGCTGAGCCATCCGCCCGGCCGTTCCTCCTCGCCGATGGCGGCCACCACCAGCAGGTCGCGCGCGCGCGTGGCCGCCACATAGGCTACCCGCAGGGCTTCCGCTTCTTCGGCCTTGGCTTCCGCCTCCTCGGCGTCCAGCAATTCCCAGGGTGCGCACCCCAACAACCGCTGCGCGCATAGGTGACGGGCGGGATCGCAATAACGGCTGGCGCCCCGCGACGGGACCAGCTTGGCCGTCAGGTCCGCCAGGATGACCACCGGAAACTCCAGCCCCTTGGCTTTATGTACCGTCATCAACTGAACGCCGCCGCCTTCCTGTTCCAGCACCGGGGCTTCGCCGGTTTCGCCGCTTTCGTACTCGCTGTCGAGGTACTCCACGAAGGCGCGGAACGACGTGGCCGCACCGCTCATTTCGAAGTTCCGCGCCAGGTCCGTGAGGCGGTACACGTTCGCCAACACGCGCTCGCCGCCTTTGCGGAACGCGAACCCGGCGTGCGCCCGGGTGGCTTCCAGCAACGCGTGGACGGTTTCCGCAACCGGCCGGTAATTCCGCTGCCGGTGCAATTCCCCAAGCAGGACGAACGCATCGCGGATGGGCTCGAACGCGGGATCCAAATCTTCGGGCAGGTCGCGCATGGGATGGAACCGCCCATGCGCATTGCGGAACCGGAGCAGCGTGTCATCGAGCACGGCGCACAGGCCGCCGCGCAGAAAGGCGAAGACGCTCAGCTCGTCGTCCAGCCACTCGATGGCGCGCAACGCCGTACGCAGCGTTCCCACCTCCTCGCGCAGGTGAAACGATTTCGACCCGACCAGCAGATGCGCAATGGCGCGGGCCTCCAGGCAGCGAACATACTCCTGCGTGAGGTCGGTATCGAAATTGACGAACCGCCGGAAGAGGATGCAGACATGGTCGGGTTTCACGGGCACCCACGCGCCGCTGGAGCGTTCGCGAACCGTCCATCCGCTCTGCTGGCAGAGCCACTGAATGAAGGCCGCCACGGCGTTCGGAGAGCATTCCTCGATTTTCACCTTGGAGAGGTTGCGCGTGCCGTATGGGAACGGCATGGGCAGCGCGACGACGGCCGGCTGGTCCGCGGGCCCATCCACGCCGCCTTCGAGCGGCAGGTAGTCCGGGATGGTTGTTTCGAACGCGGCATTGACGAATGCCTGGATGGCGCTGGTGGATCGCGTGCTGACGGTAAGTTCCCGAGCGCCGGCGCCGGCTTCAGTGAGGTTGCGGCAGACGCGCCGGAACAGGTGCGCGTCGGCCCGCCGGAAGCGGTAGATGGATTGCTTCGGATCGCCCACCACGAACAGTTTCCCGGGCGCCGGTACGGCCTTGCGCCAGTCGCGCTGCTCCGGATCGGCCGCCGCCAGCAACAGGAGGATTTCCGCCTGCAGCGGATCGGTATCCTGAAACTCGTCGACGAAGATTCTCTGGTAGATCTTCTGCAGGCCGGCGCGTGCGCCATCGTTCTGCAACAGGTCGCGCGCGTACAGCAGCAGATCCATGAAATCCAGTTGGCCGGCGCGCTTTTTCTTCTCCTGGTACAGGCCGACGACTTCCCACAGGTCGTCGCGCAGGTGCGCCGCCAGGTCGGCGCCGGCATGGCGGCGGAACTCTTCAATGTTCGCCTTCAGGTTCTCCCAGGAAGCGACCACCGCTTCGCGGGAGACGGCGTCGCCATACTTTCCGCCGCCCTGCTTCAGCCAGCGCAGATCGTTCGGCAGGCGCAGGATCTCGCTCTCCACCAGGTTCGCGTCGAAGAGACCCGCTTCGCGGGCCCGCTGGACCCGTTCCAGAAACTCCGCCAGCGGCCGCAACCCGTCATACAGAGGATCGCGCGACCTTGCGCAGCGATTGCGCAATTCCAGCGCGAGCTCGGCCTGCGCGGCCAGATCGGCCAGCCGTGCATCGCGATCGAAATCGCGCCGGTCCCACGGCTGGTTGAAGTCGCGCCATTCGGAGATTGCCCAGGCGGCTTGGCGCAGTTCCTCGATGGGTCCGGCGCCGCCAGGTTCGTCGCGCCACGCCAGACGCGCCAGCGCGCGGACCATGGCGGGCGATGGCGCCGCCAGCCGCTGCTCCATCCACCGCCGGAAAACTCCTTCGAAGACGCGCATGGCATCGGGTTGAGCCAGTTCCTGAAAGACCGGATCCACCGCAGCCTCCACCGGACGCCGCCGCAGCAACTGCGCGCAGAAGGCGTGGATGGTGCCGATGAAGGCCCGATCCAAGCTGCGCGCGGCTTCGGCCAGGCGGATGCGGACGTCCGGGTGGAGTTCCCGCGCGCGGCGCAATTCCAGTTCGCGGCGGACGCGCAGCTTCATGTTGCCGGCGGCCGCGTGCGTGAACGTGACGGCGACGACGGTCTCAACCTTCGTTCCAGCGGCAATCACTTCGACGATGCGTTCCACCAGGGCCGTGGTCTTTCCCGTGCCCGCGGAGGCTTCCACCACCAGGCTGCGGTCGAGATCGGCTCCGAATGCCGCCGTGCTCATCGCCATCCCCGCAGCTCCTTCAGGCTTTTCAACTCGGCCTGGGATTTCTCGCGAACACGCTCCTCTTCATAAGGACCGCACACGGGGAGATACTCGCAGCGTTTGCAGCCATCCTTGCGAGGCGCGGCCGGCAGGAAGCCGTCGCGGATGGCGGCGTCGATGGTTTGCAAGACCTGTTCGGTGCGGCGGCGCGTCCACTGGTTCAACGGAATGTCGAGAGCCGTGTAGTTCCGCGCGATGGTGGCATAGTAAAGCCGTCCCAGCGCGACCGGTTCGCCCAGCAGCTTCTCAGCCGCCATGGCGTACAGAGCCGGCTGCAAGACTTCGCCCCCACCCACCATATCCGGCTTCGGATCGGGGATTTTCCCGGTCTTGTGATCCACCACGCGCAGGATGCCGCTGCGGTGGCGCTCCACCAGGTCGACGGAGCCCTGCAATTGGAAGCCGGCGTTCACCGTGACGGCTTCGTTCCGGCTATGCGGATCGTGCCGAACCGGCGGGTTGGGACCGAAGCTGAGCTCGTAGTATTCCGGCGTCCAATCCGGTTCCAGGGCCGCCTTCTGTTGCAGCCAGCCGCGGAGATCGGCGCGGATGGAGCGAACTTCCGACCGCCAGATTTGCGGGATAGCGGGCGCCAGGGCGGCCTCTTCTTGAGTGGCCACTCTATGAAGCACGGCGTCCAGCCGACAGAGCGCCGCCGCCAGGTTCTCCGGTGTCACTGGTAGTTCCTGCGCCTCGGCCAGATCGCACAAGAGGTGAAACTGAATCGCGTGATACATCCGCCCGCGCGTCGCCGGGTCCATGCGCTGGATTCCGCCTGGCCGCTCCACCGGCCGCAGTCCGTGGATGCCGCGCAGCGCGAACCGGTACGGGCACCGCGCGTACTGCTGCAGCACCGAAGGCGACCACGCCCGCGCCGATAGCAGATAAGGCTTCAGCGTGTCGCTGCCGATTTCTTCGATGAACAGCCCGTCGGCCGCCTTCCATGGTTTGTGCCACCGCACCCAGCGTGCCCGCAACGAATGCACCGCGCGCCCCGGCAGACTTTTCAAGTACTGTCCCGAACCCGCGGCCAGCGGCGCGAGCGTCGCCAGGTCGAACTCCGCATCGTCGAGCGCGTCGGCGGGGTCGGGAGGGGCGGGCCATCCGATTCGGGTACCCGTGGCCGATCGCGCGCGGGCTTCGAACTCGCGGACATCGAGATCGGGTCCGCCGGCCGCGCGGTGCGCCGCGAAGGCGTAGAACGAAGGCACGCGTTCCCGCCCCGTCAACAGGTCCAGGCGCGAAAAGGAAATCGCCAGCCGCTCCGATGCGCAGGCCACGGCGATGCGCAACAGCCCGGTATCCTCTTCGCGCAGTTCGATCCCCAGTGTCTGACGTTGCGCGTGCAGCAGCAGCGGATCTTCCGCCGGCGGACGCGGGAACAGTCCTTCGTTGACGCCGGGCACGAAGACCTGGCGGAACGCCATGCCGCGCGCCTCTTCAATGGAGCTCACCCATACCTTTCCGTATCGCGACCCCTTGGGCGCGGCTGCCAGCGAATTCAGCCGCGGCGCCAGGACAAGCAGAACGTCGCCGATGGAGACAGGCCCGATGTCCGACATGGGGTCGAGCTCTTCGAGCAGTTCCACTACGCGATCGGGTTCGCGCAGCGTGAACCGCGCCAGGCCGTCCAGCGCCGCCAGCCACTCGCCCCACGTCGCGCGGGCGGGCAGGGCAGCCAACTTCGCGACGATCGGCAGCGCCACGCTGGCCAGAGTGTCCAGCGAGACGATCTTCCGCTCCCAGGCGTCGCGCGCTTCCTGGTCCTGCTCCTCGCGATACCGTCGATGGAACTCTTCGTTCAGGCCGTGGAGGCGCGTCTCCCACCGCTCCGGGCCGCCAATCACCGCCGCATCCACCAGCAACCGCTCCCACAACGCCGGCGTCACCGGTTCTTCCTCTGCCGGCAACTGGCCCAGCGACAGGTACTCGGCGAATCGCGACGCCGACAGTCCCTCTTCGGCGCAATAGAGCAGCGCGAGGAAGCTTCGACCCGTCACGTCCGGCCGGAGCGAGCCGGCGGAGAAATGCGCGGGAATGCCGGCGCGGCGCAGCGCCTCGGTCACCAGCGGCTGATGGCGTGCGGGCGAACGCAGAAGGATAGCGATTTCATCGAAAGGCACGCCCTGTTCGGCCGCCCGGTGAATGCGGCGCGCCGTCTCTACGCCTTCGAGCGCTTCGCCCGAGGTCGAGAAGATTTCCAATGTTCCGTCCTCTTCGCGCAGCGGAACGGGGTCGCTCGAAAACAGATACCGCTGCAGTGAATCCAGTGACGATGCCGGTTCCGCCGGGTCTGGCGCGAGGTGCAGATGGAGCCGCGTCCGCGCCGATTGCATCACTTGATCGAGCAGTTCCCTTTCGAGTTGCGTGCGCGGCGCAACGTCTAAGGCGACTACGGCCATTTGGCGGAGGCCGAGAGGGTCGGAGGCCAGGCCATCGAATGCCAGCCGGACGCGCACGGCGTAATCGGCGAATCCGCGTTCGGTCAGTTCCCGATCATAGGCGGCGAGCAAGCGCCCCAGGTCGCGACCCGATTGGCCGCACTGGTGGAGGCGGGCCGGATCGACGCCGTTCAGGCGCAGCTCTTCGAAGGTAGCGGTGAGGGCTCGTGGAAAGCCGGGGAAGGCCGCGACTGGCCCCAGGTAGGACAGCTCGCCGCGATGAAGGGCGGTAACGCGCGCCGCCAGGGCCTCGCGCACGAATCGACCGACGGGGACCAGTTCCCGGCGATTCAATTCCGCCGCGGCGAGCTCCGTTACGAGTTCGCGAAAGGCGGACCGGTTGACGCCCAGTAGAGCATCGCCGCAGGCCGTCCGAGCGACCTCGTCGGCCGCCGCGCGGACGGGGGCGAGGATGAGGACGGGGTCTGTGGGGGCGTGCTGCCGCACGAACTCAGCGGCGCGGGTGCGGAGGCCGGCGTAGGATTTCAAAACGGGACCCTCTCATCGTCATTGGTTTCCCCGTCGCGGGGATCCTCATCCCGCGCAAGCCGCTGACGGACTTCGTACGTATGGCGGCAATGGCTGCATAACATCTATAGAGAATATACTGCACATGAAGCGCTGCCCATCGCCTTGCGATCCGGCGTATTGTAAGAATGTATATCTATGCAAGTCGCAAAATGGGGAAATAGTCTGGCGGTCCGGCTGCCATCGGCGGTGGTGGAGGCGCTGCAGCTCAAAGAAGGGGACCACATCGAGATTCGAATCGGGGACAACCGCGAATTCGAAGTGGCGCGGGATCGAAGCCGAGAGGAAGCGCTGGAGCAGATTCGGCGCCTAAGGCGACGATTTCCCCCGGGGTTCAAGTTCGACCGTCCGGAAGCAAATGAGAGAAGCGAGAAATGACAGAGCGCTTTTTCGACACTGCTTAGACGCCGCGGTGCGGCTGCGCCGGGAAAATGTACGGTACGAACAAATCGCCGTGCGAACCGTACCGCGAACGCAGAGTATAATCACGGTGGATGAGACGGCTGCCTCCCCAGTTACAACTTCTGGTATCCGCTCTCTGGCTGGGCAGCCTGGCAGCGCCGATGCTCTGTGGACAAACAGCGGGCGGCGTGGCGACGGTCACAGTTCCGGGGACTGCGAATCCTTATCTGGCGGGGATGCCCAGCGGATCGAGAGCGGCGTTTGGGGACATAGCGCCGATGCAGTCGCCGGTACTCGTGGATCTTTCTCTTGTCGATGCCGTGACGGTTCGCTTCACCGCTTCCGGCGCCGTCGAGCACGCTCCGTATTCTCCGCCCCGGTACGATTCACCCAATGGGGCGGAATTTACTCGCCATCAAGCCGGGAATGGCGCGGAGAACGGAATTGCGGATGTCAACGCGCCGATTGACTCGTTGGTGGGCGTATTCCTTGACGATGACCGGCCGGATGGAAGCCCCGTTCCCCAGCCGCTGGACTTTCGTAAAATCGGTACGGCTTTCGTTTCCTTGCCGCCACAGTTGAAGCAGGTCTTTTTCATCGGCTCCGGAGCCGCCAGGGGAAAGGGACAGGTTGTCCGAAGGTTCTTAGTCCCGAAAGGCGCGACCAGACTCTTTCTCGGCACAATGGACGGTCACCAGTGGAATAACAATGTGGGATCGTTTACAGTTACCGCTACCATTGAGCGTTCCGCCGTATCGTCGAACCTGTTCAGCGTAGACTCGCGGATTTCCTATGCGAGGTGGGTGTGTCTGCCGGATCGGAGTCAGTGCACACCGGATAGACCGGTGGTGCAAGTAACCGGGCCGGGACAGTATCACGTGGTTCTGCCCGCCCAGCGGGAATGGGGCGCCAGCATACCCCTGCCAATTGGAGCGGCGATGACGGTCCGCGGAGCAGTGGGAACCGTATGTCTGGATTCTCAATCGCGGAGCACCAGCAGTTGTAACGGACCCCTGGGCAAAGGCGCGCCTGCCGGAGTGGGCTATCTTGCGCCGGACATAGCGGTTGGGGCCCTGATCGGCATGACGGCCGACGGCCTAACCTATTTCTCAGTCAATGACCGAACCGGCGATGGATTCAAGAACCATCAGGGGTATTTTGAATTCGATGTCATTGTCACCCACTAAACTAACCTTCCCGCGCCTTGCTCGTATAACATGGGGAGAATCGCTATGAAGCATCTCTGTCTGTTCGCAGCCAGTGTGTTGGCGGGATTCGCCCAAACGCCGCCGCCACCGCCGCAGGGGTCGATCGAGGGGCACATAGGCAACGCCAACACCGGCGCGCCCCTCAGAAAAGTCACGGTGCGGCTGGTGGGCCTGCCGCCCCAGGACGGCCCTGTGAACGGCGGTCCACCCACTCCGCCGCGCACGATGAGCCGCGATACGGACGAGCACGGACACTTCCAGTTCACCGGCCTCGACGCAGGCAGGTACCAGCTCTCCGCCACGCGCCAAGGGTTTCTGCAGCAGAGCTACGGAGCCCGGCGTCCGGGCTACGGCGGGACCCCGATTCTGCTCTCGCAAGACCAGCACGTGACCGACGTATCCTTGCGCCTCACGCCGCAAGGCGTGATCACGGGGCGCGTGCTGGATGAAGACGGCGATCCCATTCCGAACGTGAGCGTCAAGCTGATGCGGCTGCTATACCGCAACGGCGCGAAACAGTGGACGCAGTCGGGCGGCTCGCAAAGCTCCGACATCGGCGAGTACCGTTTGCCCAACCTGGAGCCCGGCCGGTACCTGGTTGCCGCCGGTCCTCGTCAGCCGATCGCCACCACCGAGCCTCCGCCGGACAAACCGGAAACCATCTACGCCGAAACGTATTACCCTAGATCGCTCGACGTACCCTCAGCCTCGCCGGTAGAGATCGGAGCGGGCACGGAGGTCCGCGGCATCGATATCCACCTGGTCAAGACGCCGTCGGTGCGGATTCGGGGAACGGTGGCGAATGCCTCCGAGGGAGCCCGCGGCCGGGGATCGGTGCAGGTGGGCCTGCTGCCGCGCGACGGCGGGACGGCCGGCAGGGTGGTCGCCGCGGCGCGGATCGGCGACAATCGGTTCGAACTGCGGGGCGTGCAGCCGGGGTCGTACCTGCTGTACGCGCGGTCGGGGGCGCCGGCGACGGGAGAACTGTTCGCGTCCCAGGCGCTCGAAGTCGGGTCGGCTGCGATCGACGGCCTGGCGCTCACGCTGTCACCCGCCATGGACATCGCGGGACAGGTGACGGTGGCCGAAAGCGACGCTCAGATCGACCTGAAGAGCATAGTGGTGCGGATGAGGCCGTCGGCGACGGGGTTGGGCGGTGCGGCTCCGGTGGCGCGCATGGAAGCCGGCGGGCAGTTCACCGTGGCAGGCGTCATGGCGGTGCGTTACGCGGTGGCCGTCACCGGCATTCCGGATGGGTGCTTCGTTCAGTCGATGAAGTACAGCGGGCAGGAGATCCCGAGCGAAGGCGTGGAGTTCACGGTGAAAGCGCCGCTCGAAGTAGTCCTGAGCGCGACCGCCGGAAAGATCGCCGGAACGGTGACCGACAAGAACGGCCGAGCGGTCTTGCGCGCCATTGTAGCGCTGATCCCGGCCGACCCGTCGCAGATCTCGTCGGCCACCTCCGACGACACGGGAAGCTTCACCTTCGACCGGCTGCGGCCGGGACGGTACAAGCTGATCGCCTGGGAGGACACCGAGCCGGGCGCCTATCAGGATCCCGAGTTCCGCAAACCGTATGAGAGCCGCGCGACGGAAATCAATGTAGGTCCGCGCGACCAGCAGACCGCGCAGTTGCGGGCGATCGCGGTGGAAGAGATGACCGGGGTGAAGTAGTTGCGTCCGCCAACGCCACATGCCATCCTTTGAGTCAGCGGTACTTTGGAGGATTGCGTGAAACTGACGATTCTAACCGGAATTTTGCTGGTTTGCCCCGTGGCCACGTGGGCGGCGGACCTATTCGACGTCAAGACCGGATTGTGGGAAACCACTTCGACCCGCGAGATGACGGGCATGGCCGCGCCGGCCATGCCGCAATTGACGGACGAGCAACTGGCTAAGATCCCGCCGGCTCAGCGCGCACAGATCGAGGCCATGATGAAGGGCCGTGGCGGAGCCCCGCAAACCAGCACCAACAAGGTCTGCCTGACCAAAGAGGCTCTGGCAAAGGCATTGTCGTTCGGACAGCAAAATAACAACTGCACGCAAAAAATCAACAGTCTCTCTGCGGCGAAGCAGGAGATTCACATGGAATGCACCGGCCAGTTCAAGGGCTCGGGCGACCTAGTGGTGGAGCGGGTGGATTCCGAACATGCCAAGGGCAACCTGCTGATGAAAACGGAAGGAGATCATCCCACCACAATCAAGGTCTCGTTCAGCACTAAGTTCCTATCGTCCGATTGCGGCGACGTGAAACCCATGGGCGACAAATAGAGTTCGTGAGAGCGCGCGCCGGAAGTTGAGATTGGTTGCCGGCCGGCCGCGGTTCCGGGCCGGTTCGCCCGTGCCTGGGTGAGCCGACGAGGCACAAAAAAATAGGGGCGGACGTTTCCGTCCGCACAAAAATAGGGGCGGACGTTTCCGCCCGCCCCATGGCCCTATCCTCCGATTGGACTGTCTAGAAGGTCAATTTCGCCGCAATTTGAATTCGCCGCGCGGCGCGATAGGAACTGATCTCGCCGAACGAACTGCTGGTGATGTTGGTGCTGGCGAACCCGTTGGGGTTGGCATGATTGGTGGCATTGAACGCATCGCCGCGAAGCTGCAGCTTGACGCGCTCCGTGAAGTTGAAATTCTTCATCAGGGCCGCGTCGAGGTTTCCAAAACCGGGCCCTCGCACCACTCCGCGGCCGGCGTCGCCGGGGCGGATGGCGCCTTGCGGCACCGGAGCGAAGCAGGCGGTATTGAACCAGGTCCCCTGTCCCGGTCCGGTGAAGCCGGAGGCCAGGTGGGGTGCGTTGGCGTTGGGGTCGCACGACATGTCGGGCCGCGAACTGGAGGCGCTGTTGCCCAGCAGCCCGAGACCGGCCGGGTCCACGCTCGAAGTGGTTACCGTGAAGGGCGATCCGCTGTACGCGCTGATAATACCCGTCACTTCCCAGCCTTTCAGCGCATACGCCAGAGGGCCGTGGCTGTTCTTGAAGATGGGAATGGTGTAGACGTAGTTGATATTGAGCACCTGTTGCCGATCGAGCGTGGCGGGCCCGTATTCACCGTTGTGATAGTCGTAGGAGCTCTGCGGAGCGTTGGAGCGGTCGGAGGCGTTGTCGGTGAGATTCTTCGAATAGGTGTAGGCAAAGGCGATTAACCCCGCCGGGCCAAACTGCTTCTTTACGCTGACTACCAGGGCGTGATAGTTGGAATCGAACGCCGATTCGATGGCGTTGATCGCGTTGTAGCCGAGGTATGGCCTGACGGCGTTGATGTTCGGATCGTCGGCGGTGGTGAAGATGGTGTTGCCGTTGGCCGCGTGCAGGCCGGCGGCCAGAGCCGCGCCCGGATATGCCTGGTCCAGATCGACGATGCCGATCAAGTGGGTTCCCTTGGAGCCCGAATACCCCACGTCCAGCACCAGGTCCTTCGGCAACTGGCGCTGAATGTCCATGCTCCACTGCTGCACGTACGGAACCTTGTTGGGAAGCTCGGTGGCGCGGATGTACTCGGTCGAAACCGTTCCCGGAGGCGTACCGGCGGAAATGTTATTGAACGGCGCGTTGCTCAAGGTCACACTGGCCACGAACGGGGGGTTCTGGAAGATGGATTGTTCGTAGGTGCCGAACAGGCCCGAATCGTAATAGATGCCGTAGCCGGCGCGTACCGAGGTCTTGCCATCGCCGATCGGATCCCAGGCCAGGCCGACGCGCGGTGCGAAGTTCTTGTATTGGTCGGGTGCGACTTTGTCGCCAAACGGCGAATTCTTGCCTGCGATGATGATGCCATTGGTGTATGGCAATGTCACGCTGCCCGCGACGATAGTGCCGGTGGTTGGACTGATCTTGGGCGCGTTGGCGGGATTGTAGAGTGCCGGATCGAAGCTGGTCAGTTCCCCGTTGGCGTCGGTGGGCTGCCCGAAGTACGACCAGCGGACGCCCGCGTACAGAGTCAACCGCGGGGTGACTTTGAAGTCGTCCTGAGCCCAAGCCTCATCCTGCCATGCCCAGAGATTGGGGGTAATATCGGCGGAGGGCTGGGTGAAACTGGACACATTGCCCAGCAGGAAATTGGCGAACGATTGCTGGAACGAGTTCGTGCCGGTGGGAGCGCCGGTGTTCGCAAACGCGTACGACCCTTGATCGCTGGCGGCGTTCTCCGTCTTGTTGTACCGGTTCACGCTGACACCGAATTTCAGCGTGTGCCGGCCGCGGATCCAGGTGACGCCATCGAAGAAATTGTAATTCTTGTTGAATTCGTTGTAGGGACCGTAGCCCACGATGGTCGACCCGCTGGTGAAGCTCACCGTCGGAATTACGCCTTGCGTGTTGGCGTACGGCTCCGGGGGGTTGATGTCGGGGCTGTTTGCCTTGGCCGAGACGCCTACCGGCGTGGAATGAATGGCGCTCTGGCCGAAGTTGAAACTGGCGTCGTTCAGCAGGTTCGGCTGGATGCTGTAAATGGCGTGCGCCACGTAGGCCCGGCCCGGGGAGTTGGTATTGGTGGTGGCCAAGTTCGGAATAGCCGCGCCGGTGAACAGGCCGCCCGGTTCGGTGGTGGGGATGCTGTCGTTTTCGAACTTGCCCCATACCGAGAACTTATCGCTGAAGGTATGGTCGACGCGGGCAATCTCCTGCCTGCTGTTGTACAGGTTTTGTTGCGGGAAAAATTCGGAAGTAGTCGCCGTGACGGAGTTGGTGGCGGGGAGCTGAAACTTACTGAAAATGTCCTTGATGTACTCGGCGGCAATCGGGTTGATGGAACTGGCGGGAATCTGCGTGGCCGTTGTCTGGCAGGACGTCGTGTACACGATGCAAACCGGCTGCGAGAATGTGCCTTGGACCATCCCTTGCGTGGGGAGCGTCGGATTGAACGTGGTATAGGTGATGATGCGCCGCGCCTCTTCGGAGAAGAAGAAAAACGTCTTGTGGTCTTTGCCGCCGATGGGCACCGGGCCGCCGATGGTGCCGCCGAAATCGTTCCAGCGCAATGGCGGCACCTGCACTTTGCCGTTCACCACGACGCTTTGTGCGTTATTGATCCAGTTGTTGGCGGCGAAATCGTTGTTGCGGACGAACTCGTAGAGGCTGCCATGATACTGGCTGGCGCCGCTCTTGGTCACCACATTAATTTGCGCGCCGCCGGCGCGGCCGGTATCGGCGGTATAGAGGCTGCGTTCCACTTTGAATTCCGCGATGGAGTCTATGCTGGGGAACGTCATCAGCGTCAGGTTGCTGCCGCGGTCCACGTTGTCGGCGCCATCCACCGTCCAATTGTTGGCCGAATTGCGGTTGCCATTGACCGAATAAGGCAGAGTGGCTGCCGTGCCCGCCGGCGCCGAATTGCCGATATACAATTCATCGGTGGCGCTGGCGGTTACGCCCGGCATCAGTCCCACCAGTTGCTCATAGTTGCGTGTGGGCAGAGCGAGTTCCCGTATCTGGGTGCCTTCGATGGTGGTGGCATTGGCGACCGTGCCGAGTTCCACCGCCGTGCCCTGCGACTTCACTTCCACCGCCTCGGTGATGGCCCCCACCTGAAGCGTCACATTGATCTTCAAGTTGTCGTCGACGTTGAGGACGATGCCGGTTTGGGTCTCGGTCTTGAACCCACTGGCTTCCACCTGAACGGAGTAGAGGCCGATGGGAAGCAGCGGCGCCGCGTACACTCCGCTGGAGTCGCTGGCGGTAACACGGATCACCTGGTTGCGGTCCGTATTGGTGACGGTCACCTTGGCTTTAGGCACGGGGGACCCGCTGGGATCGAGGATGGTTCCACCGATCGTGCCGAAAATTTCTTGTGCGGAGAGGCAGGCCACGCTGGTGACTGCCAGCAGACAAAAGCAAAATAGCTTCTTCATGATTTACCCCCGGGAACGCAAAACGTTCCGCTCAATTCTGTTGAACTGTTTGAAAACCTGGCACTTGGGGTTGTAAATGCGCGACTGAGCGACCGAAAAATCAAGAGCCTCACCCAAGAGACATAACCTCATTGCAATTTTACAAGATTATGTCATCCTTAAAATAGAATGTCAATGGGCGTGCTGGACAAGGACCTGCCGGTCCCGCTGTACCACCAACTGGAATTGGTGCTGAAAGCGGAGATCGAATCCGGACGGTGGCAGCCGGAGGCGCAACTCCCCACCGAATCGCAAATTGCGGAGCGATTCGGGGTCAGTAAGATCACGGTCCGCCAGGCGCTGCAGGCCCTGGCCGAGCAGGGGTACATTAGCCGCCAGCAGGGACGCGGCACATTTGTCGGCCGGCGCAAGTTCGACGAAGGGCCGCGCGAACTGACCAGCTTTACCGAAGAGATGAGGCGGCACAACCTGATAGCGACATCGCTGGTGCTGGGGCAAATCGTGGTGGCGGCCGACGCGCGGGTATCGGACGCTCTGCGGCTTTCGACGGCGGAGCCGGTGTTCGTGCTGCGCCGGCTGCGTCTGGCCAACGGGGAACCGATGGGGGTGCAGACTGCGCATATCCCCGCATCCCTGGTGCCGGGGCTGGAAAAGGACAACCTGGAGAACATGTCGCTGTATGAGACGCTGCAAGGGCGCTTCGGTTTGTATCCGGCCAGGGCGCGGGAAACGTATTTCGCCGCGTTGGCGGACCAGGCGGCGGCGGACCTGTTGGGGATCGCGATAGGGTCGCCGGTTTTCGCGGTGGAGCGCGTGACGCTGCTGCCGAATCAGAAGCCCTTCGAGTTCGTCCAATCGACGATGCGCGGGGACCGCTACAGCATCGTGCTGGATCTGGTGAAGGATAGCGGGGAGAGAACGGCGCTGAAGTTGACGAACTGAAGAGATTCGCGCGCGATCCCTTCGCCCCCTTGGAGCGGCCGATCCCCGGCGTACTCCTCAATACTGCATAATACCGTCACTCTAGGCTGATTGGTGGGACTTGTTCCCAGGAATTGTCCCACAATCGAATTGTCAGATCACCTACCCTATTGAAACTATTATATGGCCTGCTAATTGCTATAGGTTAGATTCTTTTCACAATAAGATTTTCGGATTGCGCCGAGTTTGCAGGTTGGCCAAGAAGCGCCCCGTCATCCGGTTCGTTCTGAACAGGAGGAGGACGAGTTCCGCTATATCAGGACGGCTAGATATTAGGCCTTTAGATGTACAACGTGTGAGTCTCGTCTGGCGCTACATATCCACGCCGCCCGACCCTGCCATGGCCACCGTGCCGACGTCCTTATGATTTCCGGGAAAACGCTCCAGATTTGTCGGAGCGGTCGAAATGAACTGAAACGGGAGTTACAAAGATGAAAACGTTATCAAGTATTGTATTGTTATTAACATTTGCCGGTTTAGCAAGTGCGGATAACTTTGTGTATAGCAGCCTGCCATCTCCAATCCCCGTCAACTTGCCGAGCCTTGGATACGAGGCGACCAGCACGTCGGAATTCGGCCAGGGAGTCCAGCTTTCGGGGGACGTTGGCGCGACGCTTACCACTGCCGAAGTGTACATGAGTAACTGGGCCTTGGAGTCCACCTACGAAACCGTCGGGACATCGACCGGTTTCACCGTCCCGCTGACGTTGGATTTTTACAACGTAGGCCCCGACGACTCGGTCGGATCTCTTTTTGCTACCTACACTATCGCCGCCTTCATCCAATGGCGGCCGGAAGCGAGTTCCAGTTGTACCGGAGGCGCCTTCCTCGGCAGCGATGGACAGTGCTATAACGGCTTGGGTCAAGTGGTGACCTTCAGTCTGGGAGGTCTGTCGGTACCAGCACAATTCATCTATGGACTTGCCTTTAACACTACGGATTACGGAGCCGATCCAACTGGAATCGCAGGCCCCTACGATTCCCTGAACTTCGGCTTAATCGGCGACGGTGTAGATCCGGTCACTCCCTCCGTGGGTAGCGACCTGGTGGCCAACTCGGCCTACTGGAACACCAGCTACGCAGGGTTTTACGGTGACGATGGACTGGGGGGCGTAGGAACATTCCGCTTGGACGCCAACGATTGGGAGGGCTACGATCCTGCAATCGCCTTCTCGGTAGCGGCGGTGCCCGAACCCGCTGCCATTATGCTGCTGGGCACGGTTGCCTTCGTGTTCCTGCTTCTTGTACGCCGCCGGTCAACCGCCAGAAGACCGACTCTCTGAGGATGGTCCGGTCACTCGGCCGGGCAGTTTCAGTTCAGCGTTCGTAATCGGGCCGATGTCCTTTACCGGCAACGGCCCGAGTGCTTTTCAGGGTAAGCCGTGGAAGGCGGCTATCGATTTGCCTACCATGGGAATCGCCCCAGCGGCCGGCCGGTGCTCTCGCCGGTAGACACCGGCGGCTTCACCCATAGTGGCGAAGCTCTGGTTGCCCTAAAGACTTCCGCCGATTCATCCGATTCATCTCCGGCGGCGAGCGCGGCTTAGGAAGCCGGGCGGCCGCAATGGAGCAATACGAATGGCACAGTTTCAAGCGTTTGCGCAGGGCGTGACGGTCAACGGACAGACGGTTTTATCGATCGTGGACGGAATGGGGACTTTTCGGGAGAGTGCCTTGAAGATTCTGGCCGGGCACGGGATCAAGGATCCCACGGCAATGGGATGGTATCCCCAGCAGGCGTGGCTGGACGCCTTCCGGGAGATCTTCCAAAGTATCGGTGTCAGCACGCTGTATCGAATCGGACAAAGCATTCCCAAGAACGCGAAATTCCCTCCCGGAATCGAGTCTGTCGAGCAGGCGCTGTCGGCCGTCGATGTCGCGTACCATATGAACCACCGCGGCGGCGAAATCGGACACTACACATTTACGAAGACCGGCGACAAACGGGCGACCATGGTCTGCCGGAATCCCTATCCCTGCGACTTCGATCGGGGGATTGTCGAAGCCATGGCGCAGCGCTTCCGGCCGCAGGGGTCAATTGTCAAGGTACAACACGATTCCACGAAGCCGTGCCGCAAGAGTCAGAGCGACTCCTGTACGTATTTAGTCTCGTGGTAGCGTCCGCGATGAGTCAAGTTAGTGCACGCCGGCGGTTTCTTCCACGGGGGCGAAGGGGCTGATGAGGTCGTTGCCGGAATCGAAATCGAATTCGCCAATGGATTCGATATCCAGCAGAGGATTGCGCTCAACTACCGCCCGCAGATTCTCGCTCAGGCCCACACGGCCCAGTTCCATGGTGTTGCGGATCCAGCCGTAGGTCACTTCCGAAAGATCGACCTTACCGACGGTCGGCGCGAAACGTTCCAGGCACTCGCGATCGGTGGGGAAATGGACGGGCGTGCGGATAGCGGCGGGAGTGTTGGCGGTGAGCGAGTTGATGATGGTTGGCGCCCAATCGATGCGGTTGACCAGGCGATCCGTCACCACGTCGGCCATCCCGAGGCCGACACCGCTGTTGTAGGTGAGCTCACTCAGATTGCGGACGAAGATTCGCTGAATTTGCGGGGTGTTGGGCCAGGGATTGTAATCGCCGTTGACACTGCGGTTGACCACCTTGGTGTCCATACCGGCGCCGCTGATGTTCTTGCCGATCTCGTCCATGACGAGGATGTCGAGGTCGGCGGGGATCCGGGCCATCCAGGATTTCACCAGCGCCAGGTTTTCTTCTTCACGCCGCTCCATCATCTCGACCGGAACGGCGTCGAGTTTGGCGGTATTGTGGTCGGCGTCTTCGAGAATGGCCAGGCCGCCCAAAATCCTGCCGGATTGAAGCACCTGGCGGCCGACGCTGCGGATCACGTGTTCGAGTCCCAGGCGGTAGGCATACGTGTGGTAGCGCTGGGCGCCGGCGAACTTGCCAAGGCCGATGGCCATCATTTTGAAAAGTCCACTTTCGATGGCGCCGGCGAAATCGGTGTGCCACTTGACGCGGCCCACCAGGAAGACGCCGTCCGACTCATAGGCAAGCTTGTCCATAAAGGCTTCGATGCCGTCGGCGGTCTTGCCGAGAGAAACCACTTCGAGTTGGCTGATCAGGGGACACCCCATAGCGGCTTCGGTAATGCCGTAATGCTCCAGGACATCGGCCTGTCCGGCGGCGGAAGCGGCGCCATGACTGCCCATGGCGGGGAAGAGAAACGGCTTCATGCCGCGATCCTTCCAGAAGGCAACCACGTTGCGCACAATGGTGGCGATGTTATGGATGCCGCGGCTGCCGACACCGATGGCGATGCGCGCTCCAGGCTGGACGCGGGAGGCGAAGCCGGAATCGGCGAGCTGTTTGTGAACCTCGCGGGCCACGTCGGGAATCGGGCGGCCGGGAAACTTCTGGCGGACGATCATCAGGCGCGGAAATTGCATGATGGTCCTATTTTAACTTGCCGAACGCCGCTTTGGAGACAATCCAGGGAGACAACCCAGGAAGACAACCCCGGGGGGGACAACCCAGGGAGACAGTCCGCGCAAGCGGCGCGCCAGCATGGTCACCCCATGACAAACCTACCGGCGCGAGCGCTTCCGCGTCCTCCGTGTCCCCGATCCTGACTTTCCTGCCGGGAATACCACTTCGACGGCGCCGCGGAGTTCCGCCAGGGTCCGCATATAGCGGCCGAGGACGGCATCGAGACGCCTCCCGCGGCGGCCGACCTGCAGGAGCGCCGTAAGAGATGGATTGCGGGTGTAGACATTGGAGGCGCTGCGGTGGGAACGGATTTCCCCTACCAGGCGCCGATAGTTCTCGGCGAGAACTTTCCGGCGTGCGACAATCTGTACCGCCTCCGGCCACGCTGGGCGGCGAAGGGTTCGCCAAAGGGTGGGTTTACTGACGCTCATTCATGAACTCGCTTCATCACTAAGTGCGCAGATCGGCACAAAAAGGGGCCAAAATTTCCGTGCACCGGCGGGACCGGGTTGCAGGGCGGCCGGAGCAGAGCGCATTTTCCCCTCGCGACCTTGTGCTAGACTGCTTGGAAGTCCTAGGCAAAGACCTGGGGACGCCCGCTAACCGGTTACGAAGGGACGGCACGGGATGGATCTGCCGAAAATCATTCAGAACTTGTTGGAGGATAAGGCTAAACTCGAGCTGGCGATAGCTTCCCTCGAGGATCTGCAGCGGAACGCCGTGCAGGTCCCGGAATTACCCAAGCGCAAGAGAAAGGCTAGGAAGCCCATGCCGCCGGAGGAGCGGCAAGAGGTTGCCGCGCGGATGAAGCGCTATTGGGCCCGGTATCGCCAGGAGCGGGGCATGGGCGATTCGGTTTGAAGAGACAGGCGGGCACCACCGGTGTTTGAAATGATTCCCGGAGCGGCTCCGGGGGACATCACAAAGCTGCTGAATAGCGGGGATTCCAGTTCCTCCGGGGACAAACAGCAGTTGGCGGAACTGGTTTATGGGGAACTGCGCCGGATCGCCGGGCACATCATGGCCTCGGAACGGCCCGGCAACACGCTGCAACCCACGGCGCTCGCCACCGACGCCTATCTGAGCCTGGTTCAAAACCGCGATGTGCAATGGTGCGACCGCTTCCACTTCTTTTCGGTTGCTGCCCGCGCCATGCGGCACGTACTGGTGGACCACAGCCGGCGGAAACGGTCGCGGAAACGCGGCGCCGGTTGGGAGCGGGTGGACGCTTTGGCGGCGGAGTTTCCCATGCGCGGCGCCGAGGAACTGCTGGCGCTGGACCAAGCCCTCAACCGCCTGGAGCAACTGGACCCGAGGCAAGGCCAGATCGTGGAACTGCGCTACTTCGGCGGTCTCACCGAGGAAGAAGCCGCCGAGGTGCTGGACATTTCGGTGCGGACCGTAAAGCGCGAATGGAGCGTGGCGCGCGCGTGGCTGTTCGCGGAACTGACACGCGGCGCCCGCTCCATGCAAAACCCGGGCGGTTCCAGGATCGGTCAGAACTCCTGAGGCCCTTGTGGTGCGGACGGCGACATAGTGGGCGGCGCCACGGTGGGTGGAACCGTGGTGGGGGCTTGGCCGTACAGCGGCAGGAATGCCTCCGTGGGCGGATCCCCCCAGACGTCCGGTGGAAGAGGGTGCAGTTGTTGTTCGTACATATCGTGTCGTCTTACTCCTTTAGTTAGCACGCGATTGCAAATCTTTCAAAAAACCAATCGTCATTGAAACGCCGGCCGCTCGCCATCAGCGCGCGGCGCTCGTAGACATCGGTATCCAACGTCAGGGCCAGGGCCGCCGGGAAAGCCTGGTAGGCGCGTAACGCGCGCACCACCCGCTCCACGCGTTCCGCCTGGAAGTGCACCAGCGCCATGCGAAGACGGTTGTGCAGCACGGCTTGCCACTGAGCGGGATACGGGGCGGTGGTTCGAAACAAATGGCCGACTTCCACCTGGGGCACTACCCTCTGCTCGTACCCGCTGAGCCATAGGCGGCAGCTCAACTCCGCGTCGTTGCCTCCGAGTTGGCGCATGCCGGGATCGTACCCTCCAGTCCGCCGAAAGGTTTCCCGCCGCATGGCCAGGAAGCAACCCGGCAGCACGGGTACCGGATAGGGAGAATCCCCAGTCTTGTGCAGCCACGGCGAGCGCAGGTCCGGACCGGCCAGGCTCATCCCGAAGCCCCGGCATTCGGGCCTCTCGATATTGTAGACGCCGGGAGCGACGGATCCGGCCTCTTCATCGCGCAGGGCATCGGCAAGCGCGAGGCGCCAGCCTTCGGGGGCGCGCACGTGCGCATCGGCGAAGAGGATCACGTCACCCGACGCATGGGCCGCCCCAAAATTTCGCGCCCGGGCGACGCCTTGACCGGGCGAACGCAGTACGGCGATGTCCGGCATGGAGTTGAGGAAATCAGTTGAATTGTCGGTGGATGCGTCGTCCACGACAATCAACTCCGTTTGTGCGGAAGGCGACGTCGCCAGGAGATTCCGTACGGTCGACTCCAGTTCGAACCCTTCGTTCCGGGTAATCACGACAATACTGATGCGAGGTAGTGCGGGAAGCGCTCCGAGCGTGCCCGACTCGCGCATGTGGGACGATCATACTCCAATCCTAATAGGTTTGCTATTAGAAAATGAGAGGAGAAATCAGTCGCCGGTTCTCTGGCAAATTGGTGTGAAGCCATGCCCCGCCGGTAGCGTCCATGACGCTGAACACGAGGGACTCACGCGAGCAGGAGAGCCCGATCTCTCCCGTATAGGCGTAATCCCCGCGCACCGTTTCGCGCGCCCGATGAAAGTGGGCGATGGGAAAGGCAGCGCCGCTGGGCCGGCCGGCGGCGGGCTCGATGCCGCGGCCCCAGATGCAACCAAAACCGTCCGCCTTGGCGACGAAGTAGACGTGCTTGCCGTCTGGCGACCAAGCCGGCTCCCAGGCGTCATACTGGCCATCGGAGACGGGGACCAGTTGGGAGACCTTGGCGGTTCCGTCGGACGTCACCGGAACCAGATAGAGGGACTTCCTGGCATTCCGCGTGCCGCAGAACAGGATCCATCGGTGGTCTGGGGACCAGCGGCCCGCGGAGATATACATCGAGGGGGCATCGACGACCCTGGCGATGGGCCGCGGTTCGGCGTGCCGGGCGCAGAGGAGCAATTGGTTGGTGGTGTCGCCGGATTCAAACAGAGCCGAAGAACCATCGAAATTGAGATCGGTGGGCGGCCCGCAGTGGCTGCAGACGGCATCGGGAACTCCGCCTTTGGACGATATCAGATACCCTTTGTTGGCGCTCCAATAGGCCAGCATGGAGCCGTCGCCGCTCAAGATGGGGCGCGCGTAGCGCCCGGTCGGGATAGTAGCTACGGTTGCAATCTGGCCGGAAGCGACGTCCACGATGCGGAGGAACAGGCGGTTCGGCTGGCGGGTCGCAAAGGCGAGCTTGCCGCCATCGGCGCTAAGGGACGGCGATCCCGTATTGCCGTATCCTTCCATTAACGATTGGGGCGGTCCTGCCGCGGCGCCGGCGGGTGTGAGGGCCACCTTGCGGATGCCGGTAGCCATGTCGAGCGCGTCGTAGACCAGCCGGACAGTCCCGTCCGAAGCGATGGTAGCGCTGCCGTGCAATTCCAGGGAGGTCCCACCGGTCCATCGGCGGGGAGCTTCGAGAACGGTTCCGTCGCTCGAAACGCGAATTCCCCATATATTGTTGGAGTCCCCTCGCTTCGCCGCCAGCAGAACGGTATGGTCGGCCAACCAGGCGAAAGGGCTGAACCAATTGGTAGCCTGCGGCTCGGTCAACGAGTAGGCTCGGACGGAGTCCAGAAGGGCGGTGGGTTTTGCAAGCTGACGCTTGAAATCGGCCAGCCACCAGCCGCTCTTCGGCATGCCCTTTCCGCGGCCCACGCACAGCAGAAATTGGCCTCCGGGATCCCAAACGGGGCTGGCGGAGGATTCCAGGTTGGACGCGATGGGCTGCGCGACACCGCCGGAAGCCGGAATCACGAGGGCCTGCGCGGACCCTGGGAGCATGGAGATGCCCGCCTCGCCAACCCAGAATGCCAGCCATCGGCTGTCGGGAGAGAAGCGGGCATCGCGGCCGCCGGACGCCAGCAGGCGGGGCTGTCCTCCCAAAGGGGAGACGGTGTAGAGCCCTCCGCCGGCTTCGTCGGAGCGGAACACCAATTGGTTGCCATCCGGGGAGAAAACAGCCTCATAGGCGTTGGCCGGTCCAAAGGTGAGTTGCACGGGATCGCTGCCGGAAGTGGGCTGAATCCAGATATCGAGGTTCCCGTGGCCGGCGCGATCGGAGGCAAAGGCAAAGAGCCTGCCGTCAGGCGATATGGCGGGATATTCCGTGAGACCGCCGTCCGGGGTCAGGCGGGTGAGGACGTAGGGGACTTCTTGCTGCGGGCGCCGGAAATGGCTCGCCGCCAGCCAGGTCAGGACGCACGCCAGGGCGAGCGCGCCGGCCGCGGCGGCCCAGCCGGCCCAACCCGTCCGGCTCCGGGGAATGCGCGTGAGGGCGGAACCGGCCGGGACGACGCACTCACACAAGGACTCCTTCAATTGCGACACCGTCTGAAAGCGATCGTCGGGATGCTTACGCAGGCAGCGGCTGACGATTTCTTCCAGGCGACGGTCGAGACCCCTGGTGAGACTGCCGACCCTCGGCGCTTCCTGCTGGAGGATCTTGGCGACCACGGACATGGCGGACTTACCCTCGAAGGCCTGGCGCCCGGATAGCAATTCGAAGAGCACGCAGCCAAAGGAAAAAATGTCGGCGCGTGCATCCACCGCTTGGCCTTCGGCCTGTTCGGGCGCGACGTAGGCCACGGTGCCGGCGAAGCGGCCTTCGATGGTGAGCGGCGTTTGCGAGCCCTCCGACAGTTGGGGGCCGGGCTTGGCCAAACCGAAGTCGAGGATTTTGACCGAGTCGTGGGCCGAGATCATGATGTTGGCGGGCTTGAGGTCGCGGTGAACGATGCCGGCCGCGTGGGCCGCTTCGAGTCCGTCGGCAATCTGGAGGGCGATGGCCACCGCACGAAAGGGCCCCATGCCGTCCGGCGGTAAACAGCTTTTCAAGGTCTGGCCGTCGATGCGCTCCATGACGATATAGTCGAGGCCGTTGTCCTGGCCGATGTCGTGGATGACGACGATGTTGGGGTGCTCGAGAGAGCAGGCCGCGCGGGCGTCCCAAAGAAGCCGCTTGCGCAACTCGGAGGACGGGGATTCGGGGGAGCGGAGGACCTTGAGGGCAACCGGGCGGTTCAACACGTCGTCATGAGCGGAATACACCACTCCCACGCCACCGCTGCCCAGTTCGTCCACGATGCGGTAGCGTCCGATACGGGCGTGATGGAGGGGCCGCAAGCCGAGGTATTTCTGGCTGGCCGAGCCTTCGAGGAAATCGCCGGCGTCGGCGGCGGCGGCGGCCTGCAAGAGGCGTACCACTTCCTCACGGGTGGAGGGAACCGGGCAATGGGCGGCTAACCAGGCGTCCAGATCCTTGGGGGCCTCATCTTGCGCAGCCAGAACCAGGTCCTTGACCTGCTCCCATTCCCCGGAAGGCGGGTCGGTATGGGTGGATTCCATGGTAAGTACATTGTAACTATATAAGTTTACTACCGGTTCGAAATGAAAAATCTATCGGGGGTGGTTGCCTTCCTCGCCTTCCCCGCCTTCCCATTCGGACTCGAGCAGGCGCGAGTATTCGCCCGAAGCGTATAGCTCGAATGGGAACTGGCTGGACGTAATGAGGCGGTGCGGTCCCGAATCCAGATAGCAACGAAAGAGGGAATCGGCGTAGCGATGGTAGTTGCGGAGAAACTCGTCGGAGAGAGCGGTGCGCGCGGGCGGTTGGGTGAATAGCGCGTTGAGGCCAATGGCGCGGGCGAAGATAGAGGAATAATCCGCCACTCCCCATTTGGTGAGCTTTTCTTTCACGGCGTCGGGCGGCCCGGAGGTCAACAGGTGGGCAAAGCTCTGGCATGTTACGCCGGAAGCCAGCAGATCGGGGTCTCGGTTCGTGGAATCGACACACTGGTCGAGCCACCGGAGTACGTCTTTGCCGAGGAAGAAGAGCATGCGGACTTCGGCATAACGGCCGGTCATGACCTTGCGGTGAAGTTCTTCCTCATCCGTCCCATCGACGGGAATCAGCCCGGTGAGCATCAGGGCGGCTTTGGAGTTTTCGAGCAGGGTCGCGGGAGGAACGTGCTCGTTAAATGGGTGAAGAATCAACGGAGGCAGGTTCCAAACCGTTTCGCCCGGGTTTACGGTAGGTGCAGACATTTTCCTCTCTGTACTTATCGGCCCGATCGCCTGAAAAGATTAGTCCATCTCCCGAACCGGGGTCCATATCGAAAGACATCCTTCTTTCGACGCCAGAGGTGTCCTTACAATAGAAACGACGGAAATTGTGTTGCGAGCCATCTGGAAATCCCTGAAAAACAATGAACTGGGGCAGGACGTGGCTGAGTACTGCCTGATCACCGCGTTGCTGGCGCTGGTAGCTTTGGGCATTTTTTATCACGCGGCCGGCGGCATGGCGGGCATTTGGGCCAGTGCGAACGCCAGCTTGGCGGCCGGGAATACGACCAATACAACCGGCGGAAGTACGGGCACGGCGCGGACCCCGATACACTAAATATCCAGACCGAGGAACCGGCTCACGTTACCGTAACAGATATTGCGGATCATGGGACCCACCAGTTCGTCGCTGTCCGGGAGTTCGCCCGATTCCATATCGCGTCCGAGCAGATCGCACAGCACCCGGCGGAAATACTCGTGGCGCGGATACGACATGAAGGACCGCGAATCGGTGAGCATGCCCAGAAACCGCGAGAGCAGGCCGCAGTTGGAGAGCGCATTCAACTGCCAGGTCATGGCCTCCTTCTGATCCAGGAACCACCAGCCGCTGCCGAACTGAATCTTGCCGGCGACGGAGCCGTCCTGAAAATTGCCGACCATCGTCGCTATCGCGTAGTTATCCGCCGGATTCAAGTTGTAGAGCACCATTTTCGGGAGCGCGTTCTCCTGGTCCAGGCGATCGAGGTAAGCGGCCAGCGCGTCGACCTGCGGCCAATCGCCGATGGAGTCGAAGCCGGTGTCGGGGCCGAGTTGGCGCAGGCGGCGGGTGTTGACACTGCGAAGGGCGCCCAGGTGCAGTTGCTTGGTCCAGCCCTTTTCGGCGTCCCAGTGTCCGAACAGCAGCATCATGTTCGACGCGAAACGGCTCCGTTCCTGGGGTGTAGCGGCCTGGCCCGAGCGCGCGCGATCGAAGATGGCGGAGGCTTCGGCGTCGGAGCAGAAATCGGCGTAGGCGGTGTCGATGCCGTGGTCCGAAAGGCGGCCGCCCATCTGGTGGAAAAAGTCGTGGCGTTTCTTGAGCGCGTCCACAAAAGCGGGAAAGCCGCCGATGCTGGTATTGCCAACGACTTCCAGGCGGGCGACCCAGGCGTTGAAGAGCTCCGGAAGGTGGACGTTGAGCGCTTTATCGGGCCGGAAACACGGGAAGACCTTGGTCGGGAGTCCCGAGGCCGCGATGGCCCGGTGCGAAGCCAGGTCGTCGGTGGGGTCGTCGGTGGTGCAAACGGCTTTCACGTGGAATTTCGCCAGGATGCCGTGGGCGGACAATTCGTCGGTCGCAAGCAATTCGTTGGCGCGGTCCCAGATGCGTTGCGCGCTCGATCCGTCCAGCAGTTCGTCGATGCCGAAGTACCGTTTCAGCTCCAGATGGGTCCAGTGGTAGAGGGGATTGCGCAGCGTGTCGGGAACGGTGCGGGCCCAGGCGTGGAACTTCTCCTCGGGCGGCACGCTGCCGGTGCAAAAGCTCTCGTCGACGCCGTTGGCGCGCATGGCCCGCCACTTGTAGTGATCGCCTTCCAGCCAGATCTCGAAAAGGTTCCGGAAGCGCCGGTTGGCGGCCACATCCCGCGGCGGCAGATGGCAGTGGTAATCCAGAATCGGCTGGTTCTGGGCATACTCGCGATACAGGCGTTGCGCGGTCTTTGAGGAAAGCAGAAAATCTTCGTGGATAAAAGACATAGTGCAGTTTAAATTGAAACACACTGCGGGGCTCCGGTGGGCGACCGGACGGGCGGCGAAAGCTACAATGGAAAACCATGCGGGAGACTCTGGAGCGTTAGTTCGAGTTTGTCCGGCTGGGAGCCGACGAAACCGTGAACGGTAAACAGTTCGCCGCGCGGACGGGTCCGCCGAATCGGGCTTTGTGCGCGGGGCGGTTTTCCCGTGAACTGTGAACTGTTTACCGATAACTTGGCCGTATCCAACCGCTTTGGTGGAATTCAACCGGAGCGATCGTGGATTCTTGGCGAAATTTAATGTAACCTGCGGATGCACCTCAATGATCCAAGGTGTTAGATGGAAGTGGAGGAAGCGAAAATGAGGATACGCAGTACCGGAATCGGAATCGTTTTTTTAACGGTGGCGTCGGTTTCAGCCTTGGCGCAGGGCGGCGATCCACCCTCGCGCGTCGCGCGGCTGAATTACATGAGCGGTCCCGTTTCCTTCCGGCCCGGCACGGTGGAAGATTGGACCGCCGCGACACCGAACTATCCTCTGACCGCCGGCGACCATCTCTGGGCCGATACCGGCGCGCGGGCCGAACTGCACATCGGCTCGACGGCCATCCGCATGGATTCGATGACCGCTCTTTCCATCTTGAACCTGGACGATGCCGTTGCCCAGATCAGTCTTACCGAAGGCACAATCGAGGTGAAGGCGCGGTTCATGCAAGAGGGCGACACGTACGAAGTGGACACGCCCAATTCATCGATCGTCCTGCGCCGCACCGGCGATTATCGCATCAGCGTACACGGCGACGACAACGTGACCATGGCGACCGTAATGGGCGGTGAGGCCGATATCCGCGCGGGAGCCAACCAGTCTCCGCTGAGTACCGGGCAGAGCGTCCGCCTGGCCGGCCAGGACACCGTGTCGCAGGACATGGTTCCCATGCCCACGCAAGACGGATTCGATCAATGGTGCCAGACACGCGATCGCCGCGAGGGCGGCATGGTGTCGGCGCGATACGTTCCGCGCGAGATGATCGGCTACGAAGATCTGGACGAGAACGGCGTGTGGCGCGACGATCCGCGCTACGGGCCGGTCTGGGCTCCGCGCGCAATGCCGGCCGGTTGGGCGCCATACCACTACGGACGTTGGGCTTGGGTAGAGCCGTGGGGCTGGACCTGGATTGACGATGCGCCGTGGGGCTTCGCTCCGTTCCACTATGGCCGTTGGGCATTCGCGGGCGCCGGCTGGGTTTGGATACCGGGCAGCATGAATGCGGCCGCCGGTCTGGTCCGGGTGCGTCCGGTTTATGCACCGGCGCTGGTGGCCTTTATCGGCGGCCCTGGCTTCGCCGTGGGAATCGGTGTAGGCGGTGGAATGGGGATGGCGGCGTGGTTCCCGCTGGGGCCCGGCGAAGTCTACCGCCCGGCATATCCCGTGAGCGCGGTATACGTGCAGAACATCAATATCGTGCACGTCTCCAATGTCTCGGTCATCGGCGTGACCAATGTGCACTACGCCAACCAATCCGTGGCGGGCGCGGTGATGGTGGTTCCGCACGATGCGTTCGTGGGGTCGCGATCGGTGTCCGCGGCCGCCGTGGTGGCGCCCCGCGACCAGATCATGCGGGCGCAGGTGATCGGTTCCACGGCCCCGATGGCTCCCGTGCGCGAAAGCGTGCTGGGACGTCCGGCGGGCCCCGGGATGGAAGTCCATGTACCTCCGCAAAGGCTGGTGGACCGGCAGGTGGTGGTGGCGCACGCGGTTCCGCCTCCGCCGGTATCGTTCGCCGCCAAGGAAAAGGCGTTGCAAGCCAATGGCGGGCGTCCTCTCGACCAAGGCCAGATGAACAATCTGCGCGGCAGTGCGCCGGCGCAAAATCCCATGGTGCGGACCTCCAATGCGCCGCGTCCTGGCCAGGGACAGCCCGGCGGCCAGGGACAGCCCGGCGCTACCCGTCCGGTGAACAACGACCGGCCGGCCAGCGCACGGCCGCAAGGCAATACGACGCCGGGACAGCCGCCGCCGGCGCATCCGGCCGAAACCCGGCCGCCCGAGCAGAAGACCAACGAGGCTCATCCTCCCGAAAAATCCAACGAGCACACGACAGCGAAGAAGGCGGCCGCGCGCAAGAACGAGCCGACCAAGAAGCCGTAAGCTCTCCGGACTGCTCGCAAGCGGAACCGCGCGCGGTTAGCAAGCGGCCGGGGCGAAGGAACGCGCAACCCCTAAACCTCGACTCCCGCGCGCGATTTCAGATCCCCTGCCGAAGGTGTTGAGCCGCGATAGAAATGTCCCTGGTTTCAATGCGGCTGATTCCATGAAGGCTTCCCTGCGGCGCGCGCAAGCAACGGCGCGCGGCCTTGACGGAATCCGCCGCATGCGGTTAGGCCAAGATCGACAGATCCCCTGCCGATGGCTGACGGCTTATCGGTAGGCGTGCTAATCTGACAGGCCATGCACCCTATTGCTCAGGATCTCTGGTATGGTGTGCGTTCGTTCTCGAAAACACCGTCCGTCGCAGGGGTGGCCGTTCTGGCGCTGGCGCTCGGCACGGGCGCCAGTACCGCGATCTTCAGTGTGGTGGATGCCGCGCTCTGGAAACCCCTCCCGTTTCGCGAGCCGAAGAGCCTGTTGGTGGTTTGGGAAAAGAATCCGGCACAGGCCCGCTTCCGGATGTATGTGGCGCCGGCGAATATCCCGGCCTGGCAGCAGAATCGTTCGTTCGAGGGCATGGCCGAAGTGCTGGAAGGGCGTATCAATCTCACGGGCGGCCCCAATGGTCATATCGAACCGGAAGAGCTGCGCGCCGAGCGCGTTTCGGCCGGCTTGCTTCCCTTGCTGGGCGTCCAGCCCTCCATGGGCCGCGCCTTCCAACCGGACGAAGACCGGCCCGGCCACACCAGTTTCGTCCTCTTGAGTTACAGCCTATGGCAGAGGCGATTCGGCGGCGACAACCGGATTGTGGGAAAGAGCCTTCGACTGCGGGACCAGCCCTGCCAGATCGTCGGCGTGATGCCGGCCGGCTTTTCGGTGCTCGATCCCCTGGCGGATCTCTGGGTACCATTGGGGCTGAACGCCTACGACCCGCGCGCCGCCACGGCCCGCAACTTGGCCGTGGTCGCGCGGCTGAAGCCCGGCGTCTCCTTGGAACAGGCGCGCGGCGAAATGGACGGCATCGGCGCGCGGCTGGAGCAGGCCAACCCGGCGCTGAATACCGGCTGGCGTCCCTCGCTCTTCCCGTTTCGCCAGGAACTGGTAGGCAAGTCGCAACAGGCACTGGAGGTCATCCTGGCGGCCGTCGGGTTGCTGATCCTGATGGCCTGCGCCAACGTCGCCAACCTGCTTCTGGCGCGCGGAACCGCCCGGCGGAAGGAACTCGCCATACGGGCGGCGATGGGCGCGACCCGCATCCGCATCGTCGCGCAATTGCTCAGTGAAAGCGCGGTTCTGGCGCTGGCCGGCGGAGCTTTGGGGCTCATCCTCGCCGGGTTTCTGCTGACGGTGCTGACGCGGCTCGGCTCCACCAGCATTCCCCGCATCGCCGAAGCCCGGTTCGATTTCCGCCTGTTTGCATTTGCCTTGGCGGTTTCATTAGGCAGCGGGCTGATGTTCGGGATTGTGCCCGCGATTCAGGGCTCCGGGACCGGCCTCAGCGCCGCGCTGTCGGAGGAAGGCCGCGGCGGCACGGCCGGACGCCGAGGCCGCCTGGTGCGCAACCTGCTGGTGGTCGCCGAACTGGCGCTGGCGGTGATCATTCTGATCGCCGCGGGGTTGCTGCTGCGCAGCTTCGTCCGTCTGCGCGCCACCAATCCCGGCTTCGAAGCCGATTCCCTTCTGACGTTCCGCCTGCCGCTCGGAGGCGGGCGGAATACCGCGCCCGATCGCCGCGCGCCATTTCTCGACAGGGTAACCGCCCGGCTCGCCAGCCTGCCCGGCGCCCGTTCGGTCGGCGCTATCGACAGTTTGCCCCTAACCGGATTGAATGCCGGCTCGTCTTTTGCAGTGGAGGGCCAGCCGGAGCCTCCGCCCGACCGGCGGCCCCTCGGTCTCATGCGATCCGTAACCGTTAGCTACTTCCGGACAATGAGCATTCCCCTGGTGGCGGGGCGTGAGTTCACCGAGTCCGATACCGCTCAGGCTCCTCTGGTGGCCGTCGTGGACCAGTCCCTGGTGCGGCGCTTTTCTCCCGGCTCCAGCCCGGTGGGAATCCGGATCACCACGGATCAGCCGGCTCGCCGGACGGTCGAGATTGTAGGCGTGGTGGGAGACGTGAAGCCCGAACACCTGGATGGCGATGCCTGGCCCACTATCTATTCGCCATACGCGCAGCGGCCCTTGACGGGGATGGCGTTCGCCATACGGACCGCGCGGGATCCGCTCACGCTGGCGGTTCCGGCGGAGCGCGCCATCCACCAGCTCGATCCGGATCAGCCGGTGACGGAGGTCAAGCCCATGGACGAAGTGGTCGGCGAGGCGCTGGCCGAAACGCGCTTCAACACTCTCCTGCTGGCCGGATTTGCCACGATCGCTTTCGTTTTGTGCGCTGTTGGCATTTACGGCGTGATCTCCTACGACACCAGCCAGCGAACTCGGGAGATCGGCATTCGCATGGCGTTGGGCGCGCAATCCCACGATGTGCTGCGGCTGATCTTGCGCCAGGGAGTCTGGCTTGCCGGTTGCGGCATCGGCATCGGTCTGGCGGCGGCCTTCGGGCTCACTCGCCTGATGGCGAGCATGCTCTTCAGCGTCCAGCCTTCCGACTTTCCGACGTTTGCGGCTATTGCGGCGCTGCTGGGAGCGGTCGCCCTTCTGGCCAGTTATCTTCCATCGCGCCGCGCCATGGCGCTCGACCCCGTGGCGGCGTTACGCCATGAATAGGACCTGGGAATAGGAATAACCATGATCACACTTCGCAATCTTGAGAAGTTTTACGAAGGCGGCTACGGCCGCAGCTACGTCTTGCGCCGCATCAACATCGATATCAAGGATGGTGAGTTCGTCACCATCATGGGCCCCTCGGGCGCAGGCAAATCGACGCTCCTCAGCATCCTCGGAATGCTCGACGGCGCATGGACCGGCGAATTCGAATTCGTCAATCACATGGTCCATCGCATGAAGCCAAAGGAGCGGGTGGAGTTGAACAAGAAATACATAGGTTTTGTGTTCCAGAGCTATCACCTGATCGACAATCTCACGGTGTACGAGAACCTGGATATCCCGCTTTCCTACCGCAATGTGAAGAGTTCGGAACGCGCGGCGATGGTCTGCGACACCCTGGACCGCTTCCACATTGTGGGCAAGCGCGATCTCTATCCCAGCCAGCTATCGGGTGGCCAGCAACAGCTTGTCGCCGTGGCCCGCGCGGTGATTGCCAACCCCAAGCTCATCCTGGCCGACGAACCGACCGGTAACCTGCATTCCAGCCAGGGCAAGGAGATCATGGAGCTGTTCAAAAAGCTGAACGAAGAAGGCGCCACCATCGTGCAGGTGACCCACTCCGAGGCCAATGCCGCTTTCGGGCACCGGATCATCCAACTGGCGGACGGCTGGGTGGTCTCGGGCGGCTCCACTGCAGCGGCCTGAGAGTAGCGGCCTGAACTTGACCGCTTGGTTCTCCGCCATCTCCGCGCACTTCCGCCGCCGCCGCATGGCGCGTTTCGTCCGATCGCTGGGCATTACGCCCTCCACGCGTGTGCTCGATGTCGGCGGCGCGCTGGAGTATTGGCAATTGCTGCCGGCCCCGCCGCGGGTGACGCTGCTCAATACTCTGATGGCCCAGGAAACGCTGCGTTCCGCTTCCTGGGTGGCCGGCGACGGACGCTGCCTTCCATTTCGCGACGGCGCCTTCGACGTAGTCTTCAGCAACTCGGTAATCGAGCATGTGGGCGATTCGGAAAGCCAGGTCCGCTTCGCCCGCGAGGCCATGCGCGTGGGCCGGCGTTTCTGGGTGCAGACGCCCAATCGCTGGTTTCCCGTGGAGCAGCACCTGTTCCTGCCGCTGGTGCATTGGCTGCCCCGGAACTGGCAGCGCGTCCTGGCGCCCCGCCTGCATCTGGTGCATGTCGTCCTGCGTCTCAGGCCGGACCAACGCCAGTTCTATATCCGCCATTATCTGGAGGACATCCGCCTGCTGGACGCGGCCGGCCTGCGCGCTCTGTTTCCGGGCGCGCGCCTGATTCGCGAGCGTTTCTGCGGCTGGACCAAATCGTTGATCGCCTACTCTAAAGAGACCTGAAGGGTGGGGTGCGCTACAATGGCCGTGTCGCATGCAGGTTCTCCAGGCGGGCCACCACAAACTGATTTATCTGGAACTCCAGACCGAACTGGTGTCCGCCGTCGCCAAACAGGCGGGCTTCGAGATCAGGGTGAAGGACGGCCAGCGCGCCCTCCAACTCGATCTGACGACGCCCGGCCGCCAGGTCCCCCTGCTGCTGTTTGACGCCGCCGATCCCGCCAACCTGGGATGGTTTTCCCGCTGCCAGTTCTACGTGGATGGCCGTTCCGGCTGTGTGATGCAGACCCCCATTACACTGGCCAACAAGCGCGACCGCGGCGGCAAGATCCAACCCGGCGCCGTTCGCCTGGCGATCTCGAAGGAACTCCCCGCCACTTTCCGCCTTCCCGGCAAACAACCGCTTACCGAGCAAGTCTTCTATCACCTGCTTTCCAACTTTCTGAGTGCGCTGACCCGCACCGGAGTGGCCGTCTGCGGAATCGGCGCCATCACGCCGCTGGCGGGCCGGACGGAAAGCATCGGCTGTAAGAATTAGCGCGCGATTTGTGTTTGTGGCGTGCGCACTCGTGCGCGCCGCATCCCGACTCATCGGGATGCCCGGTCACTACTTGAGAATTCCCGCGGCGAAGCCGCACCAAATCGGCATGGACGAGTCCCGCCGCCGTCTGCCGCATCAATATCCGAGAGATACATGGCTGTTCGTCACGTGGCACTTACACGGCAGCATTCCGCAGACGCGATGTCCTCGGCCCGGCAAACTGAGTAGCGGCAAAGCCTTCGTCTGGATGGATCGCTATCTGGACACTGCCCGAACTGGTCCCATGCATCTCCGTCAAGAGCCGATCGCCCGGCTTGTCCAAGACTCCTTGTACCGAGGAATCGAATTGGGACACTACGAACTGGGCGCCTACGCCATCCTGGGAAATCACGTCCACGTCCTCCTCCTGCCGAAGGCGCCGCCTAGTCGGCTGTTGCAATCTTTGAAAGGCGCGACGGCGCGTGAAGCCAATCGCCTTCTGGGACGGACGGGCGAGCCCTTCTGGCAGCGGGAATCCTACGACCACTGGGTTCGCAATGAGAACGGGCGGGGGCGCATCGAGCGGTACATCGAGAACAATCCGGTGGCGGCGGGGCTGGTGCGGCGGCCGGAAGATTACCTATGGTCGAGCGCTTCGAGACGCCAGCCGGGCATCCCGACGAGTCGGGATGCGGCGCGCACGAGTGCGCACGCCACAAACCAACTACACCCTGATCTCCGCGGCGATGACAAACTCGCAGAACGCGGCCTGCATCCCGAGGATCAACCTCAAGACGTATCTGGCCATCGCTCCGGACCGCCGTAATCCGATCCAGGGAATGATCAGCCAAATGGATATGGTCAACTTCACTGCGCCCCAGCCACCGCCCGCCGCACCACCTCTTCCACCTCTTCCCGATACTCCCGCAGCAGCCCATCCGTGGTCGCCTCGAAACGCATCACCAGTACGGGCTGCGTATTCGACGCGCGCACCAGGCCCCATCCGTGGTCGAAGAGCACGCGCACGCCATCCACATCCGAAATCCTGTACCGCGCTCGCAATTCCGCGGTCGCCTGCTTCACCACGGCGAATTTCAGTTCGTCGGGACAATCGAAACGGATCTCTGGCGTCGTTACCGTGTGCGGCAAGTCCGCCATGTGGGCGGAGAGCGGTTTGCCGGAATTGGCGACAATCTCCATCAGCCGGCATGCGGCGTAGAGGGCATCGTCGAAACCGTAATAGCGGTCGGCGAAAAACATATGGCCGCTCATTTCGCCGGCCAGTTCGGCGTGGGTCTCCTTCATCTTCGCCTTGATGAGTGAATGGCCGGTCTTCCACATGATCGGGTTTCCGCCGTGTGCCGCTATGTCGTCATACAGCAACTGCGAGCACTTCACCTCGCCGATGAACGTCGCTCCGGGCTTGCGCGTCAGAATCTCGCGCGCGTACAGGATCATCAACTGGTCGCCGTAGATCACTGTGCCGCGATCGTCCACCGCCCCGATGCGGTCGGTATCGCCATCGAACGCGATGCCCAGGTCCGCCTTGGTCTCCAGCACCTTCGCGATGAGCGCTTCCAGATTCTTCGGGACCGTCGGATCGGGATGATGATTCGGAAAATGGCCGTCCATCTCGAAGAACATCTCGGTAGCCTCGACGTTCAGCTTCTCCAGAAGGCGATGCATCACCGGACCGCCCGTGCCATTGCCGTTGTCCACCACCACGCGCACTTTCCGCGGAAACCGGAATTGCGACGCCACCTCGTCCACGTATGGCGTCACCAGGTCCGCCGTCGATTCCCAGCCCTCGCCGCTCTCCAGGCCGCCCGTTTCGATCATACGGCGCAGTTCCTGGATCTGCTCGCCGTGGATGGTCGAAGAGCCGGACACCACCTTGAACCCGTTGAACTCCGCCGGATTGTGGCTGCCCGTAATCATGACCCCGCCCGCGGCCTTCCGATGAAATACCGAGTAGTACAACACCGGAGTCGGCACTACGCCGATGTCGGTCACGTCGCAGCCGCTCTCCATGAGACCGCCGATCAGCGCATCGCGCAGACGCGGCGAACTCAGGCGCGTGTCCCGCCCCAGGCAGATCCTCCAGCCTCCCTGCCGCCCGAGGAACGTGCCGATTGCCTGCCCCAGCACCGCGATGTCCTCGTCCGGAAACTCTACGTCGGCTATGCCGCGAATGTCGTACTCGCGAAAAACGGTCGATTTCAGCATGTTGATAAGATAGCGGTAGCTGGGAACCCATGAAGACCGCCGAACGCCAGTTTACGACAATTAGCGGTGTCCCGATTGAGCCACTCTACGGACCCGCCCCATTCGACCTTCCCGCGCCCGGCGAATTCCCGTACGTTCGCGGCATCCACGCCGACATGTACCGGGGCAAGCTCTGGACCATGCGCCAATTCTCCGGCTTCGCCACGCCCGAGGAAACCAACCGGCGCTACCACTACCTGCTGGAACAGGGCCAGACCGGCCTCTCCGTGGCGTTCGACCTGCCTACGCTGATGGGCTACGATCCCGACCATGCCATGAGCCTGGGCGAAGTCGGCAAGTGCGGCGCTTCGGTCTGTTCGCTGGAGGATATGGAAATCCTCTTCCGCGGAATTCCGCTTGGCGAGGTCACGGTTTCCATGACCATCAATTCACCCGCGTCGGTTCTATGGGCCATGTACCTGGCCGTAGCCGAACAGCAGGGCGTCGAGTGGAGCCGCCTTTCGGGAACCCTGCAGAACGACATCCTCAAGGAATACATCGCGCAGAAGGAATACATCTTCCCACCGCGCCCGTCCATGCGGCTGGTCACCGATACCATCGAGTTCGGCCGGCGCCACACCCCGCGATTCAATCCCGTTTCCATCAGCGGCTACCACATCCGCGAAGCCGGATCCACCGCCGTCCAGGAACTGGCCTTCACCTTGCGCGATGGCATGGAGTACGTCGATTGGGCCCTTGAACGCGGTCTCGCCATAGACGAATTCGCCCCGCGGCTCAGTTTCTTTTTCAACGCGCACAGCGACTTCTTCGAGGAGATTGCCAAGTACCGCGCCGCGCGCAAGATCTGGGCGCTGGCCATGCGCGACCGCTATGGCGCCCGAAGCGAGCGGAGCTGGAAACTGCGGTTCCACGCGCAGACGGCCGGCTGTTCGCTCACCTGGCAGCAGCCCTATAACAACGTGGTTCGAACCGCGCTGCAAGCCATGGCCGCGGTGCTGGGCGGGGCGCAGTCGCTGCACACCAACTCGCTCGACGAGGCTTACGCCCTGCCCAGCGAGCATGCCGTCACCATTGCGTTGCGCACCCAGCAGGTGCTGGCTTACGAAAGCGGCGTTACCAACACAGCCGACCCGCTCGGCGGCAGTTACTTCCTGGAGAAGTTGACGCTCGATACCGAAGCCGCCGCGCAGGACTACATCCGCCGTATCGACGAAATGGGCGGCATGATCCCGGCCATCGAAGCAGGATTCCCGCAATCCGAGATCGCCTCCGCCAGTTACCGCTACCAGTGCGAAGTGGAGTCCGGGGAGCGCACCATCGTGGGCGTGAACCGCTTCCAGTCCGCCGAACCCCCCATCGAGTTGCTGCACATTGACGAGGCCGCGGGCCAGCGCCAGGAGCAAAAGCTGGCGGCCCTCCGCGCCCGGCGGGACAATAGCCGCGTGCGCCATACCCTGGACGCCCTCAGCCGCGCCGCTGAAGGCAGCGAGAACACCATGCCCTGCATCCTGGATGCCGTGCGCGCCTATGCTTCGCTCGGTGAGATTATGGACGCTCTTCGCGCCGTTTTCGGAATTTACCAGGAGACGGCGCACCTCTAGACCATGCCCAATCCCATTCGAGTCCTGGTTGCCAAGCCCGGTCTGGACGGCCACGACCGCGGGGCCAAGATCATCGCCCGCGCTCTCCGCGATGCCGGCATGGAAGTCATCTATACCGGCCTGCGCCAGACTCCCGAAATGATCGTGAATGCCGCTCTGCAGGAAGACGTCCAGGTGATCGGCCTCTCGATTCTCTCCGGAGCCCACAACGCCATCGTGCCCCGCGTCCTCGAACTGCTGCGCGAGAAGGATATGACGGACGTCAAAGTGATCGTCGGCGGCATCGTCCCCGACGAGGACGCCGAAGCATTGAAACGTCAGGGGGTGGCCGCGGTTTTCCAGCCCGGAGCCAGCCTGGACGCCATCGTCACCTTCATCCGCGATACAGTTGGTCCGCACACAGAACCGCTACTGTAAACGAGCGGCACGGGCGGGGAACATTCACCCCGGCGCCGTGCTGGAAGGCCGTCCGGACCCTGGCCGCGAAAATGCTTCCCCACCGTCCGAGGCACGGGGACCTGGTGAACAACGGCTTAGAACTCAATAAATTGGCGGGAAACGCGACCGCCCGCGGCTGTGCCGCCCGGTCACACCTGTGGTACCTGCCCCTCGTTGTCCGGCTTACCCAAGATCCGCTAAACTAATGCTTTACTCATCTCTACAACCGGCTGTACCGAGGGAAACTGTCTCCCGCAACAGGTCGAAACAGCGCAGAATGGAAAGGTATGCTCCAATGAGGTTCCTCAGGCCCGTTTGGCTGGCCGCGGTCGCCGCCGCGTTCTGCGCCATCGGCAGTCTCCCGCTCTGCGCTCAGACGCCGCCCCAGCAGGCGCCTCCGCAAACCCCGCCCGCGGGCACGCCCCAGCAGACGCCGCCGCCCAAGCAGACGCCCCCGCCCGGACAGGCCCCACCCGCGCGCAACCCCTTCGAATCCGTTCCCGCCACGCCTCAGACCGAGCAGCCGCAACAAGTCCCGCCTCCCACGCAGCAACTGGAACTTCCCAAAGCCGCACCAACATTGCCGCAAGCTACCGGACAGGTGATCACGGCCATCGAATTCCGCGGCGCGCGCCGGGTTCCCGCCGATTCCCTCAAAGCCACCATCATGACCAAGGTGGGCGATTTCTATAACGAAGAGACGCTGCGCCGCGACTATCGGAAGCTCTATAACGGCGGCCGCTTCGACGACCTGACCCTGGAAACCGAAGACGACGGCAAAGGCGGCCTGGTGGTGCGCTTCATCGTCACCGAACGGCGCGTCGTGAGCACGATCAACTACGACGGAATGAAAAGCGTCACCGTTTCGGAACTTCTCGACCGCTTCAAGGAGCGCAAAGTTTCCCTTACCGTGGATTCGCCCTTCGATCCGAACAAGATTCAGCGCGCCGCCGTGGTCCTCAAGGAGTACCTGTCCGAACGCGGCCACCAGTATGCTACCGTCGATCCGCAACTCGAACAGGTTCCGCCTTCTTCTCTCAAGCTGACTTTTGTCGTCAACGAAGGTCCCAAGGTGAAGGTCGGCAACATCACCGTCACCGGCAATAAGAACGAAAATACCCGGTGGGTGGTTTCGGGGATGAAAGAGTTGAAGCCCTACGGCATTCCCCACTCCATCATTTTCGAGAACGTCTTCGCCAAGACGTACGATTCGAACAAGCTCGAATACGATATGGAGCAGATCCGCAGTAAGTACGCCGACAACGGGTTCTTCCGCGCCAAAATATTCGATCCGGCCGTCAATATCGTCCCTCGCGGCGGCAGGGGCTGGCGCCTTCCGATCGTCAAGATGAATAGCCCGGCTATTTATGCCGATATCACCATCCCCGTGGAGGAAGGCCGTCTGTACCATTTGCACAGCGTCAATTTCGTGGGCGTGAAAGCCTTCAAAGAGCCCAATACCGTGCTGCTCCCGCTATTCGGAATGCGGTTGGGCGACGTCTTCTCCACCGACAGGCTCCGTAAAGGTCTCGAAAACATGCGCAACCTGTACGGCCAGTTCGGCTATTACGATTTCGTGCCCGAACCCGACTTCGGTTTCGACAGCGGCGCCGACCAGGTCGATCTGATCATCAATTCCGAAGAGGGCAAGCAGTTCTTCGTGCGCCGTATCGATTTCTCCGGAAACACCACCACCCGCGACAAGGTCATCCGCCGCGAGATCCTCCTCGATGAAGGCGATATCTTCAATACCCACCTTTGGGACCTCAGCATCCTGCGGCTCAACCAGCTCGGTTACTTCGAAATGCTGAAGAAAGAGGACGCCGCCGATATCAAGCGCAATCCCAATTCCGATACCGTCGATATTACTCTCAAGGTGAAAGAACGCGGCAAGAATTCCATCGGCCTCAACGGCGGCGTATCCGGGATCGCCGGCAGTTTCGTGGGCGCCAACTATTCCACTAATAACTTCCTGGGACTCGGCGAAACCCTCTCTCTTAGTTCGCAGCTTGGCACCCGCCAGCGGACCGCGTCGTTGGGATTCACCGAACCGTACCTCTTCGACCACCCCATCCAAGCCGGGTTTGTCGTCTATCTGAACCGCTTCGACTTCAACCAGGGACGGGAAGCCTCCATTCTGGCCGGACAGAACCTGATTCCTCTCTATAACTCGCTGGGGAGCCAGAACCTTCTGAACTACATCCAAAATAGCCACGGGTTCAACGTCTCCATGAGCTATCAGTTACATCACAGCTTCTGGCGCACCGGCGTCACTTATGGTTATGATATTTCGCACATCGAGACTCAGACCACCGCCGCCACCAATTACTTCGAGTACATCAATTTCAGCGGCGTGGCCGGCCCCAACGCGCTCGATGGAATCCATACCAGCACTGTTACTCCTTCGTTCTCTTACAACACGGTCAACCACCCCATCAATCCCACGGGCGGCCATAGCATCTTCTTCTCGGTGGCCTTCGCCGGCAGCGCGCTGGGCGGGAACGTCAACACCGTCCGGCCCACCGTCGATCTCAAGTATTTTCACCCGTCTCCCCTGAACCGCAGACACATTCTGGCGTTTCACGCTTCCTCCTGGTTCATCACCGGCTATGGCGGCAAGGAAGTCCCCCCGTTCTCACGCTCTTTCATGGGCGGGGAGCAGGATGTCCGCGGATTTGAAATCTGGGGCATCACACCCATCGCCTTCATCGCCTCCAGCGCGTCCATCAACGTGTTGAACTCCGATGGAACCGCCCGCACCCAAAAGGTGGTCTCGGGCGGCGTCCTGACCGCGGTGCCCATTACCATGAACATTCCCACGTATCAGCTCGTCACGCCCGGTGGGGATGCCCAGGCCGTGGGCAACTTCGAATACCGTATCCCCATCGTCGGCCCCGTCACTCTGGCGATTTTCTTCGATGCCGGGGTGAACCGGATTCTGCGGCCCGACGAACTGAAAATGGTCGCCTCGCGCGTAGACGACCTGAACCTCTCCTACCCGCAGGCCGGATTCAGCGGCATAGCGCAAATCGCCCCCGGGACGGAGAGGCCCCGCGCCTCCACCGGCCTGGAATTTCAGGTGCTGTTGCCCGTAGTGAACGCCCCCTTCCGCGTGTATTTTGCCTACAACCCGTCCAGGGTTCACGAGAATCTGCAGCCGCCCGTCGTGGCCGACCGTTCCTCGTTCCCCAACAACGCCACATTTCTGAACGCCCTGGCGAGCTACGGACAGGCGTATCCTTTCGATGAGAGGCTTACGTTGTTCCGCTTTACCATCGGCAGGACCTTCTGAAGATGCGGTACGCTCATGTACAGGAAGTGCCGCCGTTGGAAAGTGAGGCGCCATCCGGGCCGGCGCCGGCCGCGCGCGGGTGCTTCGTACCAATGCTTTTGTATCCAGGAGTTTTCGAATGAAGATGAATGCCGTTGTTTTCCCCGCCTTGGTGCTGGCCGCCGCTGTGTCGGCGCAGGCGCAAGGCCAGATTACCCCCCCGGCCAAGCCCCCGGCTACGGCTTCGGTTGTGGCCCCCACTCCGTCCGGCGGCGCCACGTCTTTCCCGACTAAGATCGGGCTCATCAACATACGCGACGCCCTCATGAAGACCGCTGAGGGCCAAAAGGGCGCTCTCGATCTGGAAGAAAAGTTCGCCGCGCGCAAGACCGCCTTACAGAAGCGATCGATCGATCTTCAGGCGAAGCAGGACCAGTTGAACCGCGCCGGCTCCACCATGAGCGATGCCGCCAAAGCCGCTCTCGCCAAAGATCTCGAAAACGACGGCAAGACATTTAAGCGCGACATTGAGGATCTCAATGCCGACGCCCAGGATTCGGAGAGCAAGCTCATGCAGGAGATTTACGCCAAGTTTCAGCCCGTACTCCAGCAATACGCCATGCAGAACGGCTACGCCGCCATTCTGGATGTGGGAAGCGAACAGTCGCCCGTGCTGTGGGCGTCCAACACCGCTTTCGTCCAGGACGACGTTGTGAGCCTCTACAACCAGAATCATCCGCCGAACGCCGCGGCGCCCAAACCGGCCGGCGCGCCCGCCACGCCCGCCACGCCCCTCAAGCCGCTGGTTCCGCCGCCGACCAAGAAGCAATAGGGGCCGTCATGCTGTCCCGCGGGCTGGAGTGGGTGCGCCAACCCGAATGGTATTTTAACTTTAGGAGTTTCAGCAGCTTGAAAAAGAGTTTTGTCTTTCCCGTATTGGCTTGGGCAATAGGGTCCCTGGCTCTTGCCCAAACCCCACCCCCGGCCGCTCCGCCGTCTGCCGCGCCCGCACCGGCTCCCCCCCGGGCGCAGGCGGTGGCGCCGGCCGTGGCGCCGACCAAGTTGGCCATCGTCAATATTCAGGCCGCCATTCTGCAAACCGGCGACGGCAAGAAGGCCGCCGCGGAACTCGGCGCCAAGTTCGATCCCCGCAAGGCCGCCCTGTCGAAGCGTGGCGACGATCTCAAAGCCAGGTTGGAGCAGTTGAGAAAAGGCAGCTCCACCATGAGCGACGAGGCCCGAGCCAAACTCGTGCGCGATAACGATGCCGAGAATAAGGCCCTGCAGCGCGACGGCGAAGATCTCGAGGCCGATATCGATTCGGATCAACAGAAGCTCATGGACGATCTGGGCCACAAGATGATGGATGTCGTGACGCAGTTCGCGACCGCCAACGGGTTCCTCATGGTTCTGAACGTTAGCGACCCGCAGACTCCCGTCCTGTGGCACAACCCGATGACCGACATTACCACCGATGTCATCAAGCTCTACGACCAGGCTCACCCCGTCGCGGCCGCCGCCAAACTACCGGTCAAGCCAGCCGCTCCCGCGCCGCCTCCGGCCAAGAAACAGTAAAGAGTTCAAGGCGCCGGGTGCTCTACTTGCACCTCCTCCGTCAGGCTTTCTGAGTCCGGCAGGTATCGACGCTGGCAAACACGCCACCGTACCATTTCCGATTGATCCAAAGTGCGACATTGACCAAGGAAATCAGTACGGGAACTTCGACCAGCGGTCCGACTACGGCCGCGAAAGCGGCCCCATGGTGGATGCCGAACGTGGCGATGGCTACGGCAATGGCGAGCTCGAAATTGTTGGACGCTGAGGTGAAGGAGAGTGTAGTTGCCTCCGCGTAGTTGGCGCCCACCTTTTTGCTCATCCAGAACGACGCGAAGAACATCACCACGAAATAAATGGTCAGCGGTATGGCAACCCGAACCACGTCGAACGGCAACTGCACGATCGTCTCGCCCTTTAGGGAGAACATCACCACGATGGTGAACAACAAAGCGATCAAGGTGATGGGACTGATCTTCGGCATGAACTGTTTTTCATACCACTCGCGGCCCCTGGCCTCCTGCAGCGCGAAACGGGTGAGCATGCCAGCCAGGAATGGGATGCCTAGATAGATGAAGACGCTCTTCGCAATCGCGGCCATGGAAATATCGACCTCGACTGCCCGGAGGCCCAACCAGCGCGGAACGGTGGCCAGAAAGAAGTACGAGTACACGGAGAAGAACAGCACCTGGAAGATCGAGTTCAACGCCACCAGGCCGGCGGCGTACTCACGGTCGCCGCGCGCCAGGTCGTTCCAGACAATGACCATGGCGATGCAGCGGGCCAGACCGATCAGAATGAGGCCTGTCATATACTCGGGTTTGTCGCGCAGGAAAAGCACCGCGAGCGCAAACATCAGGATCGGCCCCACCACCCAGTTCTGGACGAGCGAGAGGAGCAGGATGCGGCGGTGCTGGAAGATCCGTCCCATCTCCTCGTACTTCACCTTCGCCAGCGGCGGGTACATCATCAGGATCAGCCCGATGGCGATGGGGATGGATGTCGTGCCGACGCTGAAACGGTCGAGAAAGGGCACGACGCCAGGGACGAGGTAGCCAAGTCCGACCCCGGCGGCCATGGCGGCGAAAATCCAGAGCGTAAGATACCGATCGAGAAAAGATAGCCGCGGACTTGCTGGTGGGTCCATGTCTGTTGTCAGCCTTTCGAAGTTCCCGCTACGGCGAGTGAATCGCCCGCCAACTCCCTCAACAGACCGGGGCCTACGGGAGCCTCGGGCTTCCAAGGGATCACCGCGAATCGGATCGCCAGGCGATCGCGCACTTCCGCGATGTAGGGAGCCTCTCGCCAGCCACGCTCCGCCAGGACCGGATCGCGGAATCCGTCGCCCGCGAAGCTCTGGTTGACGATCCAGGCGTAAGGCTTGATGCCGGCCCGCTGGAGGTCGTCCTGCAACCGCGCCGCTTCGTGAACGGGAGTCGCCTCCGGCAACGTCACCAGCAGCACACGCGTGAAACCGGCGTCTCGCAGGCGCGGAAGGAGCTGCCGCACGGCATCCGGCGCATCGCTCATCGTGCGCGTGACGTCGCGGTGGTAGGCTTCGGCCGCATCCAGCAACAGGATGGTATGTCCGGTGGGAGCGGTATCGAGAACCACGAAGGCGTGCTCCCCTTCGGCTACGGTTCGCGCGAACGCACTGAACACCGCGATTTCCCCGGTACAGGGCGATCGCAAGTCCTCCTCAAGCAGGGCGATCCCCTCCGCGTCCAGTTGGGGCGCCGCTTTCGCAAGGACGGCTTCGGTGTAGTGGCGCGTCTCGGTGGCGGGATCGATCCGGCGGACCGACAGGTTCGGCACGCTCCCGCCGACCGTTGCCGCGACGTGAGCCGCTGGGTCGGTGGTGCTCAAGTGTACCGGATGGCCCCGGTGGGCCAGTTCGATGGCGATGGCGGCCGCGATGGTCGTTTTACCAACGCCACCCTTCCCCATCGTCATGATCAAGCCGTGCTCCATCTTTTCGAGTTCGTCGATTAGGGCCGAAAGGGCAAGCCCGGAATGGATCCCGCCGGCGGGGTCTTGGTGCAAGGCCTTGCGAACCGGCGAAATGCCGCCGAACACACTTCGGAGATTCTCCACGCCCATCGGGGCGTACGGGAGTAGCGGAACCTCGATCCGCGCAAGTTTCGCTAGCTCGGCGGGCATCCCCTCCAGTGCTTCCCGGCCGCGAATTTCGAGTGCGCGCGCGGCGGCATCGCTGCGATCCTGCGCAACAAAGACGCCGTTGAGAAACAGGCGCTGATTGGCAATACCCATTTCCGCCAGTTCCGCTCTTGATCGGTTCGCTTCGGCGAGCGAGGAGCGTTCCGGACGGCTCACCAACACCATTGTCGTTGTCGATGCGTCTGTGAGGGCTTGCAAGCTGGAGTCGTATAGGGATTTCTGAGTTTCCAGGCCGGCCAGTGGCCCGAGGCACGAGGCGCCAGTCGTGTTCTCAGCAATGAATCCTGTCCATGCAGCCGGAAGCTGCAACAAGCGAAGCGTATGTCCCGTCGGAGCCGTATCGAAGATGATGTGATCGAATCCCGCGGTCGCATGGGCATCGCCAAGCAGTTTGGTGAATTCGTCGAAAGCGGCGATCTCGACCGTACAGGCGCCGGATAGTTGCTCCTCCATACTGGTAAGGGAGGCTTCGGGGAGCACTCCGCGGTAGGGACCGATCACCCGATCCCGATATGCCTTTGCGGCCGCTTCCGGATCGATGTTCAGCGCGAACAGTCCGTCTGCGCCGGGAATCGCGGCCGGCGCACCGGACAGCCGGACGCCCAGAACCTCGTCGAGATTCGACGCCGGGTCCGTGCTGACCAACAACACCTTCTTGCCCTTATGCGCCACTGAGACGGCCGCGGCACACGCGAGCGATGTCTTACCGGCGCCGGCTTTTCCCGTGAAGAAGAGAATGCGGGTGGCATTGTCCAGGAAACTGTTCATACTATCCGGCGCCATGGCGAACCTTCCCTAGCAGCACTTGGTCCGGATCACCGGCAGTTGCGCGCCGGGCTCCGTTGGAACCGGCTGGTCCGGCTCGACGCCGGCCAGTCGCGCCAATTCCTTCCGGGTCGGGTAGTCGCCCTTGCTGACAACCGCACCATTCAGCAAGATCAGAGGGAGACACTCGTTCCCAAACTGTGTGAGGGCCGTCTTGACGGCGTCGCTGGCAGCGAAAGCCTGCGGCTGCTGGGCCAGGTTGTAGCGCTCGACTGCGATTCTCTGGTTTGCAAGCCAATGGAGATCCGACGAAAAACGGGCCAGGGCCGGATCGACACTCGGGCCGCACACACCGGTTGAGCAGCACATTGGGGGATCGAAGACTTCTACTTTGTTCATATCTATTCCTCTTCCCTTTCGTCGAAAGGCGATTCAGTAGGCAGAATCATGTTCAAATGATGGCTACAAGAGCCTTCAGCTTTCGAAGCGTTTGGTACTGGATGCAATACCCGATCCGAGGCCCGTCCTGGCTGCTGCGAACCAATCCGGCCTCCTTGAGAATTCTGAGGTGCTCGGATACGGTCGACTGCGCGAGCGGTAGTTCATCGACGATCTGACTGCAAACCCGGGCCTCTTTTTGGGATAGCATGCGAAGAATGCGCACGCGGGCCGGATGGCCTATGGCCTTCGCAAGCTTCGCCAGTTCCTCGTCGGCGTCCGGACCCTCAAGGCCTAAGAAGTTTGTCTGCGTCGGCGGTTCGTCCGGCGGGCAACGGACGGTCTCGGGCTTCATTTTCCGTTTGATCGCCATTCGACGATCAACGATACCATAAGCCGCCGGTCACGTCAAGCCTTCTTCAGCGCGCCGCGGTCGCCTTCCAACACAACGGAAACTGGCTGCATCCCCAAAACTCGCCCGATTTGCCTGTCCTGATCTGGACGTAACCCGGGGGTGTGGAAATGTCTTCGGCCATCTTGGGAGGGTAAGAGGCGGGTCTCGTCGATCATCTCAACCGTTCCGCACCAGTCGTACCGCTTTGGGCATGCTCAGCCCGAGGGCCTGCACAACTTTCAGAATGCGGGCGAAGCTGGCGCTCTCGTACTCGGTCGCCTCATAGCGCTGCACCTGTTGCGCCTTGACCCCAAGACGGCGCGCCAGGCCCTCCTGCGTCATTCCCGCCGCTATGCGTGCGCGGATCAGGGCTTTAGGCAAATCCGCGACGGCTTCGAGAACCACCTCTTTGCTCCGGCCCCAGTTGAGCCGTTCGTAGACTTCAACCTGCTCTCGCAATTCCTCCATCTGGCTCTGGGCCGCCTCGCGCTGGGCCTCCCACAATCGTGCGCTGATGTTCGCGGGGCGCGACTGGCCGGCCAACTCGGCGATTGAGTCCTGAAAGCGCCGGACTTGTGCTTTTGTGATTCGGTACTGTTTCTCGTTCTTAATCACTTTCGCTTACTCCTTCCCAACCTGATTGCCACAATCCCTTTCGGTTGGCCACTCATCTTATTGACCTGGAAGAAATCCACAAAGGCCCTGCCGGTCGCACCTTCAGGCAGTTGCGCCGGGAAGAGTTCGCCCAAGAACCGCTGCTTCTGCGCCACGCGGCCCCGGGAGAAATCCCAAAAGACGGGGTCGAGCTTGGCGTCGTCCACGTTCTGCACATCCCAACAAGCATCGAAGTCGCCGGGATGCTGCTTCCGGGTGACAAAGCTGCCGTCCAGAT
>Ga0182018_10000307_pt1 | contig 64129 bp, 44 predicted proteins | sample 812P2MmetaG_FD_120490 | JGI IMG/M metagenome (GOLD analysis project Ga0182018, IMG submission 120490) | Permafrost microbial communities from Stordalen Mire, Sweden - 812P2M metaG | ecosystem: Environmental > Terrestrial > Soil > Wetlands > Permafrost | place: Sweden: Stordalen | collected... | reverse complement strand
GCGCCCTCGCAGTCGCGCTTGCGTTCAATGGCCTTCTTGGCCATGCGCACCGCTTCGTCATGCAGTTCGGCTGCGTAAAGCACCCAAGCCTGGCTGACCTGCACTTCGGGCAATTCCCAGCGCAGAGCAACGGCCTTGCCTGAGGCCTCGCGCGCGCGTTCCACCCACACCTGATCGCGGCTGTAGTTGCAGAAAAACATGGCGCAGGCATTGGCGCTGGCCGCATAGGCAAGGGCGAAACTGGAGTCAATGGCGACCGCGTTTTCGAACATCTGCAGGGCGAATTCGAGGTCCTGCCGGGTCTGGCGGCGCGCATAGCGTTTGCCGCGCAGGTAGAGATCGTAGGCCTGCAAATTTTCCGTAGGCTTGATGGCCAGCGCTTCCAGTTCTTCCGGAGAAAGTGTCACTCGCAGGGCCTCGGCGATTCGTCGGGCCATTTCGTCCTGAACTTCGAAGACGTCTTTCATCTCGCGGTCGAAGCGCTCCGACCACAGCGGAAAATCGGTTTGGGTATCGACGAGCTGCGCGCTGATGCGCAACCGTGCGCCCGCCCGTCGCAACGTGCCGGTGAGTACATAGGCCGCACCCAGCTGCTGGCCCACCTGCGCCGGGGTCACCTGCTTGTCGCGGAAGGCAAGAACGGTGGGGCGCGAAAAGATGTTCAGTCCGCGAATCTTGGAGAGTTCGGTGATGACGTCCTCGGTGATCCCATCGCGCAGGTACTCGTCCTCCTTGGCGCCGCTCAGGTTTTCAAAAAAGAGAACGGCTACGGATTTTTTCGTAGGCTTCTGCACGCCGGAATCTGACTCGGTCTTCCCGCGCGCGCGCCGTGCTTTGGATTCGAGGTCCCGCTTGAGGCGGTTGAGGTCGGTTTTCAGTTCGGTGGCCGTCTGGCATCGCAGGTTCCGGTCCTTCTCAAGGACCTTTTCCAGGATGCGCACAAGATCAGTGGGCAGCGTGGGATTCAAGTCGGCCGCCGACCTGGGTTCCCGGTTCAGGATGGCATCGAAGATCACAGCCGAGGTGTCTCCCTGAAACGGCAGCGTTCCCGTCGCCATCTGATAGAGCACCGTTCCGGTGGAAAACAGGTCGGACCGAGCGTCCACGTGCTGCCCGCGGGCCTGCTCCGGCGACATGTACGAAATTGTGCCCACGGCCGCTCCCGGTGAGGTGAGTTCGTTGTTGAGGGCCCGGGTCTCTTCAGGCTCAGCCGACGCTCCTGGCGCAATCCCAACGCTCATCATCGTTTTTGCCAGCCCGAAGTCCAGAATCTTTAACTGTCCGCGTTCGGTAAGAAAGAGATTCGCCGGCTTGATGTCCCGGTGCACGATGCCCTTGGCGTGCGCCGATTCGAGGGCGTCGGCGATCTGGATGCCGAGGGGCAGCAGCACGTCCATTTCCATGGGCTGCCGGGTCATTTTTTGCGCCAGGGTCTCCCCTTCGAGCAGCTCCATGACGATGAAGTGCCGGCGTTCGTGCTGCTCAATGGCGTGGATGGTGCAGATGTTCGGGTGATTGAGCGAGGAGGCGGCGCGCGCCTCGCGCTGGAAGCGCTCAAGCAACTGGCTGTCCTGGGCCGTTTCAGGAGGAAGAAACTTCAGGGCCACGCGCCGGCCGAGCTGGGAGTCCTGGCCTTCATACACCACGCCCATGCCACCCGAGCCCAGTTTGCGGACAATCTTGTAATGCAAGAGGGACTGGCCGATAAGGGGGTCCTGATTCATGTTCGCCGGTTGATGGTATCCGGCGGGGAGAGTGCCGTCAAGGAAAGTGGCGGGATGGTTAGTGAGCTGTTTGAACAGGGAAGCGGGCCATGTGTATGTTTGCGACCAGCAAACAGCAGGTCCTTCGCTTCGCTCAGGATGACAAATTTTTATTAGTCAGGATGACACCCACGTAGTAGCTCGAATATTCTCTGTCAAGCAAGTCAAATCGTCGTCGGATATGATTTCATATCAAATGTTTTGAGCGCGCGGAAGGGTAGCTCATGTCGTTCCTGGTCCAGAATGTTTTGGGGCGTGGCCTGACGTCGGCTTTCGCGCTACTTCTGTTTTCCTTCCTCCATGGATGCTCAGGGCCGGATTCCTCTTCGGTTCCGCCTGTACAAGGTTCTGCCACCACTTATTACCTCGATTGTTCGGCCAGCCAAAATGGCAACGGGACGCAGGCTTCGCCTTGGAATTCCGTGACGAGCGTCAATGCGTTCACTTTCCTTCCGGGAAATCAGCTCCTGCTCAACCGCGGCACGGCATGCAACGGAGCCCTGGCTCCGCAAGGCTCCGGTGCGGCGAACAACCCGATCGTGATCGATGCTTATGGAACCGGCGCGCAGCCAGTGATCGATGGCGGGAGTGCCGCGGCGGCTCTGGCGCTGTTCAATCAGCAATATTGGGAGATCAACAACCTTGAGATTACGGGCGGTACCCTGTATGGCGTTTACGTTTCCGGCGACACTCCCAATGTGAGCATCAATCATATCTATCTGCGGAATCTGAACGTCCACGGCGCCACTTATACCTCGATCAAGCGAGCCGACTCGGGTGAAGTCTTTCTCTCCGCCAATGGAGCGGGACAAGTCTTCAATAATGTTCTGGTCGACGGGGTGACGGCCTATGGCAGCCAGGTTTCAGAGGGAATACTGGTAAACGCTGGTGGAGGGTGGATCGAGGGCAACGGGGTGTCCCAGCCGCTGGGAAGCAATGTCACCGTGCAGAATTCGACGGCGCACGATATCTACGGCGATGGAATTCTTATAGCTGAGTTGAATAACGGATTGCTGCAGGCGAATGTCGTGTACAACAGCGGGCTTTGCCCAAACTGCACCGGGAGCACTCCGGTAGGACTTTGGGAATGGTATTGCCACACGTGTACGGTGCAAAACAATGAGTCCTATGCCAACCAGAGCTGGGGCGGCGATGGCGGAGATTTCGACATCGATTATTACAACAACAATAACGTCGTGCAGTACAACTACGGTCATGACTCGGCGGGCTATTGCGTGGCGGTTTTTGGCTCCGGCGGGAGGGCGACCGTCGACAGTGTTGTCCGGTACAACGTTTGTTCCAATAACGGCCAGAGGAGCGACCTGTCGAAACAAGGAGAGGTCTTCGTTTACACATGGAATCAGGGTTCGCTCAACGGGGTGCAGATCTATAACAATACGATCTACTGGAATCCGGCGAGCAATGCGGCTGCGCTGAGCGCCGGCGATGCGACCTACTCGGGCAGCAACCCGCTCTTTTTTAAGAACAATGTTATCTATGCCACGGTTCCGGGCATGATCCAGATAACTTCTGGATTGGTTCTGGACGACAACATCTATTGGACAACTTCTGCGTCTCCGCCAACCTGGCAGGTTACCGCCGCTACTTACACCAGCTTCAGCGCGTACCAGGCGGGGGCTAACCAGGATCACCACGGCTACTACGCGGACCCGATGCTGAACAGTCCGAACTACCACGCCGTGGGGAAGCCGGCGTCGGCCTTCCAGTTGTTGACGGGCTCTCCGGCTATTGGCACCGGAGCGAATGTGTGCAACGGCATCAGCGGATGCTCGATGGGGGCGCAGGATTTCTGGGGAAACGCGCTGCCTGGTGGGAGCGGATACAACATCGGGGCTTATCAGGGGCCATGAGGCCATGAAGATGCTCGCGGCGGCGGCGATTGCGGCTCTTGTGTGCATGGGGGGTTGCCATCGGGATCAGCCGGGGACGGCGCTGCTGGACTTTATGCTGCCTCAGGTTCGCGGCGGCGTTTTTCATTTGCGTGCCGAGCATCCTGGGGCAGTGCTTGTGGCCTTCCTGCAAACCGTACCTGACACCGCCGACACGCCGTCGCGGCAACAGGTGGGGTTTCTGCTGAGTATGAACCACCAGTACAGCGGATGCGGGTTGAAGGTTGTGATCGTCGATTCATCCGCTCTGGTCAGTCGCCATCCGCCTACACGCGATGCGTTGATCAACGCTAGCTACGACTGGCAGCTGGACATTCCATTGCTGGAAGATGACGACAATCGGGTGGCAGCGAGCTGGGGGGTTACTGAAGTTCCGACGCTGGTGCTGCTGGCGTCCGGCGGAAGCGAGGCGCAACGCTGGCAGGGGCTGACTGGGCCAGCGATTCTGGCGCTGGGCATCGCGAAGGTGTGCGGCGGGGCATCTGGGCGCGGCGGAGAGCCGGCACCACCGCCTGCACTATAGATCACCGCTATTGCATCAGCCGCCAGGCCCCGTAGGCCCATGCCACGGGCACGGCAAACAGCATGGCGTCGATGCGATCGAGCATGCCTCCGTGGCCGGGCAGGATGGTGCCGGAATCCCTCACCCCGGCGCCGCGTTTTATGAGCGACTCGACCAGATCGCCCAACTGCGCGGCGATGTTGACTACCGCCGACAATAGAATGATGGGCCACAGGGGCGGCTGCTCCAGGCCGAACATGCCATCGCGGGGGGCGATCAATCCGACCCGCAGCAGGGCCGAACTGACTTCGGGCGCGTGCTGAATCCATAATGTGCCGACGATTACGCTGGCCACGATGGACGCTACCGCGCCTTCCCAAGTCTTCTTCGGACTGATCTCCGGCGACATGCGATGACGGCCGAGCGACTTGCCGACGAAGTAGGCGAAGATGTCTCCCGACCATACTGCCAGCAGCGTGTAGATGGTCCAGATCGCGCCTGCCGGTTGCTGGCGGATCGCGACCAGCAGCGCCATCGGGATGGCGATATAGGCGAAGGCAAAGGTCGAAGCTGCGGCGGCGGGATAGCCGCTGGGCAATCCTGTCTGTCGCATGGCCACGGTCAGAAACACAAAGGGAGCGAGCGCCGCCGCCAGCGCCGTTTCGTAAAGAATCGCTGTGGTCTCAAGCAGCGGCGTGCGATTGGTAGTCGCTACGATTACTAATACAAAGAAGAGCGCGACGAAGGCGTAGGTCGCGATGCTCAGCGGCTGGACTGCGTAGTGGATTGCGAGCTTCAGGAATTCGGCGATGGCCAGCAGGGCGACGGCTCCGGCGACGATGGCCAGCAGGTAGAGTGGGGCTTTCAGCACCAGCAGCAGGACCAGGGGGATTAAAACCGCGGCGGTTGCGATGCGCTTCATCATGGGGCGGTCGCGGCGAGGTCCGCTTCGCTCAGGATGACAGCTTGTTTTGCGATGAGGCCCGCTTCGCTCAGGTTGACAAGCTGCTGTGCGATCAACGCTTGGCCTCGGCGTGAGGGCGCTGCGACTTCGGCTGCGGGGCATGTCCGTCCTGGCCCAAGCCGCCGTAGCGGCGGTCGCGCTTCTGATATTCCTCGATGCCCTCGAGCAGTTGGAGGCCGCGGAAATCCGGCCACAAGGTGGGCGTGACATAGATCTCGGCGTAAGCCAGTTGCCAGAGCAGGAAGTTACTCAGCCGCATCTCGCCGCTGGTGCGAATTACTAAGTCGGGATCGGGCAGGCCGCGGGTGTAGAGATGGTCACTAATGGCCTGCTCATCGACCTGCATGTGATCAAGGCCGCCGTTACGAGCCGCAGCTTCCGCCAGGGAGCGAAAGGCGTCGACAATCTCGCTGCGCGCGCTGTAATTCAGCGCGAGCGTCAGCAGCATGCCCGTATTTTTCGAGGTAGCGCAACTCGCATCCGCCATCTCGCGCTGCACCGACTCGGGTAACTCGTGCTGGCGTCCGATGTATTGCAGGCGGATATTATTTTCGTTGAGCGTCTTGATTTCGGCTTTGAGGAAGCGACATAGAAGCCGCATCAGGAAATCGACTTCCGTCTTCGGACGTTTCTTCCAGTTTTCCTCGGAGAAGGCGTAAAGCGTTAACGCTGGAATTCCGATGCGGGCCGCGGTTTCGACCGTGGAACGGACGGCAGCCACGCCGGCGCGATGTCCGGCAACGCGCGGCATGTGCCGTCGGCGGGCCCAGCGGCCATTTCCGTCCATGATGATGGCGATATGCCGGGGGAGTCGCGCCGAATCGAGCCGCAGATAAACGTCGGATTCCTTGCGCTCCATCCCAGCCGGAACCGTGTGTCGCAAGCGGACCTCTCGAAGTCGAAGCTAACACACGAAATCCTGTGTGTGCAATGTGATAGGAGCTCCGCTGTTACACAGCTTCTTCCGGCAAGATCGGCAGAATCAGCCGCTCGGTGTGGCGGATGATCGTCAAGGTACAGCGCGCGCCGACCTGGGCATCGGTTAGCAGACGATGCAGGTCATCGACTCCGGCTACTGGTTTGTCATCGAGCGCTACGATCACGTCGCCTTCGCGCAAGGTCGCGGTCCGCGCCGGGCTTCGGTCTTCAATGCCGACGATTACCACGCCGGTTTCTTTCGCCAGGCCATAAAAGCGCACTATGCGGCGATGAATTGGCACCGTCTGCGCGGAGACGCCGATATAACTGCGCCTGATCCGGCCATCGCGCAACAAGCGGCTGGCAACGAATTTTGCGGTATTGATGCCGATCGCGAAACAGATTCCCTGCGCGGGCAGAATCGTCGCCGTATTCACTCCGATGACGTAACCTCGCGAGTCAACGAGCGGACCGCCGGAATTTCCGGGGTTCAAGGCGGCGTCGGTCTGAATAACGTCCTCGATCAGGCGGCCTGAGTAAGAGCGCAACGATCGCCCGAGCGCGCTGATCACGCCTGCGGTTACGGTGGACTGAAATCCGTAGGGATTGCCGATGGCGATCGCCATCTGGCCCGGCCGCAGTTGTTGCGAATCCCCGAGAGAAACGGCTTGCAATCCGGAAGCATCAATGCGAATGACGGCAAGATCGGTCGCGGGATCATCGCCGATGGTGTGAGCTGGAGCGCGTCGTCCATCCGCCAGCGAGACTTCGATTCGGGTTGCGTCATGCACGACGTGACTGTTGGTGAGAATCAATCCATCGGGCGTAAAGACGAAGCCGGAGCCGCCTCCTCGGCGCTCGCGGGGCTCGCCCGAACGATTTCTGCCGCCAGACTGGGGCGCTGTTTTGTGGTGCACTTCAACGTTCACCACGGACGGACTCACTCTCTCCACCGCCGCGGTTACTGCCCGTGAGTAAGAGTCGAGCAAGGCGGCGTCTCCGGATTCGGCGGCGGTGTCAATCGGTACATCCGTGCGGACCGGCTCCTCGGGCAAACTTCCGTTGAGAGGGGGATGCGAAGAAAGGGATTCCATGAAGACATTTTCGAAGCTCATGCAAGATAGATGAGCATCGATGCGGCCAGGATTCTGGGTCTCGGCTTACGACTCGTCGCGCGGGTTGACGCCGTAGGCCTTCAACACATCGTGGAGGGTTACGATGCCTTCCAGTTTGTGGACATCCGCCCGGTTCACGACCGGCAGAATCTCGAGCTGGTTTGCGCCCATGCGCTCCAGCGCCAGATCAAGTCCCTGGTCGGAGTGAACGTGCGGAAAGACCACCACATCCAGCAGATCAGAGAGCTTCTTGTCGCCGCCATCCGATGACGCCATTGCTGCCTGCAGCGTGGAAAACGCGATGATGCCAACCACTCCGCGTGGATCGGTCACCAGCAAGGTTCGGAATTGAGCCTGGCGCGCTTTTTCCACCGCGTCCCGAACCGTCGTCTCGATGGGCAGGAAATCGGGCAGCGAATCGTTCTCGGAGGTTTGCATCACCGTTATGATCTGGCGCTGACCGAAGCGTTGGCGCGTCTCCGCCGTCGGCAGATGGATGCCATCCTGTATGGCCAGGGCTTCATAGATCGGCTGATGCTGCAACCGCGTAGCAATGAAAAGGCTGACCATGTTGGCAATCATCAAGGGGACGATGACGGCATAATCCTGCGTCATCTCAAAGATCATCAGCACGGATGTCATGGGAGCGCGCACGATGCCGGCGAAGAGCGCGCCCATCCCGACGATTGCGTAAGCGCCGGGCGTGGCGGTGTAAGCCGGAAAAAAATGGTGCGCCACGGTTCCGACGGAGCCTCCCAACATGGCGCCGAGAAACAGGGCTGGCCCGAAAATGCCGCCCGCGTTGCCCGAAGCATAACTGGCAGTGACGGCGATGAGTTTCAGAACTACCAGCAGCATCATCAACCTGAACGCCATATTTCCGTTCAACGCATCGCCGACATATCCATAACCCACGCCCATAACCTGCGGCACGAACCAACCCATGAGCCCCACGAGCAATCCGCCGGCTACCGGCTGGAACCAGACCGTCTTTTGCGGAAAGCGCAGGAATCGCGCGCGTATCGCCAGCAAGAGCTTGGTGAAGGCTACGGACACCAACCCGCCGGCCACGCCAAGCACGGCATACACCGCAAACTCCGCGGGATGGACCAGGCGGTATTGCGGAACCTTGAAGAGCGGGTGGTCCCCGAGAAGCACGCGCAGAACGGCCCACGAAGTGGCGGAGGCCAGTACCACGGCACCCATCACCGGCGCGTAGAGATCGCCAGTGATTTCCTCGAGCGAGAACAGCACGGCTGCCAGCGGCGTATTAAACGCGGCTGCAATGGCCGCTGCTGCTCCTACGGGGATGAGTTTCTTGACCTGCTCGGTGCGCAGGCCGAGGAGACGGCCGAGTACCGAACCGATGCCCGCACCCACTTGAACCGACGGTCCTTCGCGGCCCAGCGGGATTCCGCTGGCCAGCGTAACCGAAGTACAAAAAAACTTTCCGAGTACGGTACGAAGGGTGATGCGGCCTTCGCGAGCGAAGAGCGCCGCCTTGGTCTGGGGCACGCCGCTGCCTCGCGCATTGGGAAAATAGCGATAGAGCAAGTAGCCGATGCCAAGTGAGCCCACGACCGGAAACAGCAGACGCCGCCAGGGAGCGCCGCCGATGGGATACAGCCGCAGTCCCAATCGTTCAGTCAGCAGGATAAAGGCGACGACAACCAGGCCGGTAAGCGCGCCGATCACCAGCGCCAGGACCAGGAATATCTGACCCTCACGTTGCCGCAGTTCGGCCACGCGACGTAGCAGCCAACTTCTCCAACTACCGTCCACCGTCTGGGCGCCGATACTGATCTTCAGAGAATTTCCCACCCCCCCAAGCATATCGTATGGGATTCGAGGTAGTGGTGCAGTTTGAAAATTGCCGTCCCTCAGCGGCCAAGAAGCCACGCCGTAGGTGCCGCCAAATCAATCGCGGCTTATTAGCCAACTAAAATCGCGGTCGAAAAATCCGTTTCGGTATAGGTGTTTACCGGACGCGTAAATGGGAAATGCCACCGGCTGCATAGCTACTCACGTGCTGCCGTGCCCCGGTAGCCGCAGGTTCTGAGCCCCGGCGGGGGCGATTGAAAGTAGCCCGGCGCTTCAGCGCCGGGACAAGGTCGAAAAAACCGAGTCAGTCCCGGAGGGACGGCTGAGACTCCTCCCAAACATGGCTCCGGTCGGAAGTTCGGTCGCCCCTCCGGGGCTTGCTCCTTCCGGCCGCGCTCGAACCCGGCGCTGAAGCGCCGGGCTATTATCGGGTGTCCCCCCGGGACGCACAGTTTGCCGGGTGACACCCTGATACGAAACGCATACTTTCATGCGGACCCGAAGTTTTTCAGCAAACTGTAAAGCCTTATGTAGAAGTGCGATAACCGCAGCGGTGAACCGCTGCGCCACCCGAAAATCAAGTGCAGCGCAAACGAAGCGAGCGTGTGTGCCGCGGTGTTTGGGACGCTGGCCGTTACACCGCCGGCACCTGAGCGAACTGCGGCAGCGAAATGAGGTTCTCCACCGCCGGCGGTGTTTTCTGTCCCGTAAATATTCCAGAAAAACGAGCGTCGGCGCGTGGCTGGATAAAGATATTCGTCATTCCACAGCGCCGGAAAAGCCTGAACACGGCCTCTGGATCATAGCTATTCATCAGCATGAAGGGGTCGCCGGGGCGGCGACCTCTTACTACATTGGTCAGCGTGCTTAAGCCGGGGACGTGGCTGGTGGCGAGATTGAAAGCGTTGCGAACCAGCGAAGGAGGCGAGATGGGGACGTGTAATGCGGCAATGCCCCCGGGATTCAGGAGATTGAGCAATCTCTCCATGATCTGCATGCCGCGCGGAACGGGAATATGCTGCAGCACGATCATGGAGTGGACGAGGTCGACATTGCCGGGAACCTGCGACAGACTGTCGTTCGAGACCACAAAAGTCGCGTTCGATAAGCCATACTTTTCAAAATTGATCGCCGCTTCTTCCAACATTCCTTCAGAAATATCGACGCCGATGGCGCGCTCATATCGCAACGCGAGCGGAATGAGCAAGCGTCCAACGCCGCAACCGAAATCGAGAGCGGTGCCATTCGTCATTCCGTCATAGAGACGGTGCAAGTGCTCAAGCAGATCGCCAATATAGTCTTGCCCACTGGCAAAGAACTCGGCCACGTTAGGCGCCAGATTTTCACCCCGGTACTTCTCGGACGTGAGCACGGCATAGTAGGGGTCCGCCTGTCCCCACTTTTTCCATGACGTATCAAAAGTATTCATACGCTAAACCTCGATAGGCGACGGGCTCTCAGTGCCTGCGTCGCGGTCATCGCGAAAAAGCCGAAACGATAACCTGCTAGGAATCTCACATCGTCTGAGGCTATGCAGTGACGGCTGAACACGGCGGAAGTGATGATTGTTGGGTGGTGGGCGGGAATGTGAGGCGGCGGTTCAGGCGCAAACTCAGGCCAGCAGGGAGTAGTTGCCGCTGGCGTCTTCGATCTCCACCATGTCGCGCAGTTCGGGATAATGCCTGACCAGCGTCTCGGGCGCGCGCACTTTCTTCCCGTTCAGCAGATGGCGCAACTCCAGCGCATTGACCGCGGCCTTCGCCTGAAAGTGATTGTTCGCGATCACGTAGGTTGATTCGGCGCGATGGGCGATGATCTCAACTTTTTCTTTCCACTTCTCCAGCTCCGCGGGCTTGTAGAGATAGTTGTAGCGGTCGTTGCGATTGTCGCTGTCGAACCACTGCTCGTAATTGCGGCCGTGAAGGCGGACGTATCCGACGGGCGAGGTGACATGCTCGGTGGGGGCGAGCGAACGTCCGAGGAGCGGCTGATCGATGTTGCAGAAACCGACGTTCTGGCGCATGAATTCGGCGAGCGTCTCGGGATTGTTCCAACTCTCGTGCCGCACTTCGATCACGCGCGGATACTCGATGAACTGGCGCAGCAGCTGCTCGAGGTATTCACGATTCAGGCCGGTGTTCTTGAACGAGACCGGAAACTGGATGAGCAGCGCTCCGAGCGTGCCTTCCGCGGCCAGCGAATCTAATCCTTCGCGGGCGAGGCGTTCGTCTTCGTCGTTGGGCCGGATGCTGGCGGCGGAAGTTGGTTCCATTACCGCCAGCGGAGAATGGGTGAACGACCGGTGCAGCTTGGCGGTGAAAAGAAAATTTGGATTGACCGCCGCCGCCTTCTGCGACCAGAAGCGGCCAAGTTCCGGTCGTATGTGTCCGTAAAACGACGTATTGATTTCGATGACATCAAAGAATCGCGCCAGAAATTCAACGGGATGAATTTTCTTCCGCGTCACTTCCGGCGGATACAGAATGCCGTCCCAGTCTTTGTACGACCAGCCGGCAGTCCCGATGCGGATTCGCGGAGGAGTTTCCATACGGGGCGGCCAGATGCTGGCAGGTTAGCATAGAGCCTGTGTGGCGGGCGCATGTGACGCGGGCGCCCTCGCCCACGAAAAGTTCCGTTTGTTTAGTGGATTCATCACAACCAAGTGTGATCCCCGTCACAGACACCCAACTCCGACTCGTGCCAGAATGTCGACTGGTGGTGTAGCGAGAAGTATCCCGTCCCCGGGACGGCCGCTTTCAGAAGCTGCCCCCCGAATTTTCCAGGCGCGCATTGAAGGCCAAGCCCGAAAGCTAAGTCGTTATTTATGAATATTTTAGCTATAAGTCTTTTAAAATCAAAGATTTTGCGGGCAATTCTGTCTAAATTGCTGATTCCAAAGATCGAGCCTTAAAAAAAAATTCGAGAAGGGCAAGCGGTTTCGGGGAGCATGGCAGCTAAGTCCTTATTCCGGAATACTTTACCTATAAGTCCTTTAAATCCAGGATTTTGCGGTAATTTCATATCCTAACCCCATGATTCCAAACGCGGCGGGGGGCAATAATATAGTTGACTCGACCACAGTATTAGGCTATAGTTTTGTTCATGGAAGCCGCCATGAAACCCGAACCTAAGAGCCTTCAGGAAGCTGTTATCTACTTCTCCAGCCCCGACAACTGCATTGACTATCTTGCTATCAGGCGCTGGCCAAACGGCAAGGTTGTGTGCCCTAGTTGCGGATCGGAAAAGGTCAAATTCAGTGAGTCTCGCCGTACTTGGACTTGCGCGAAGCACCATGCCAAGCGCGAGTTCTCCGTCAAGGTCGGAACTGTGATGGAAGATTCGGCGATCCCATTGGACAAGTGGCTCATGGCGACTTGGATGATTACCAATTGCAAGAACGGGATCAGCAGCTACGAGATCGCCTCGGGCGTAAAGGTAACTCAGAAGTCGGCTTGGTTCATGCTGCATCGGATTCGACTGGCCATGAAAGACGAATCCCTCGGCGCTAAGTTCGGCAAGGATGGCGGCGAAGTCGAAACCGATGAAACCTTTGTTGGTGGCTCCATGCGGAATATGCACAAGAGCCGCAAGGCGGCCATGTTTGCGAAGCGCAGTCAGACCGTCGACTCTCAGGGATTCAAGCATCTCGGCAAGACTGCCGTACATGGAATGCTTGACCGTGATGCCCGCAAGGTTCGTGCATCTGTAGTGCCGGATGTAAAGCGCGAGACTTTGCAGACTGCGATCCTGAATCAGGTTGAGTTCGGCGCGAAGCTTTATTCGGATGATGCGGTCGCCTACAACGAACTGGCCAGCCTCTACGCGCATGACGTAGTGAATCACGCTCAGGAATACGTGAAGGGCCGCGTACACACCAACGGCCTTGAGAACTTCTGGTCGCTTTTGAAACGCGCCCTTCGTGGAACCTACGTTGCTGTGGAACCGTTTCATCTTGAGCGCTATGTTGACGAACAGGTTTTCAGATTCAATAACCGCAAAGAACTTGATGCCGCTGGCCGATTCAGTCTTGCCGTCTCACAGATGGTCGGCAGACGACTAACCTTCGCTGAACTCACTGGGAAGGTGGGACCCACGGTTAACTAAGCCTTGGAGCCGGAAGCGCGGGAGGCGGGCGAAGTCTTAGCCCGCTTTTTCGCTGCTCGCTTGCGCCTCCATTCCTTATCACGCTTTTGAATTTCTTCACGCGAGACACTAAGTAATGTCCGCACTACTTTGTCAAACTTCTCAGCCTCGCTCGGCTCATCGCTGTGCTGCATTAGGTTTTTTCGCATTCTTCAGGTCCTCGGCAAGCTGTTCCAGCATTTGCTTGTCGGCAAACGAAATATTACATCCCCAAACCCTTTCTTCGGCGGGGCGCGGTTGAGCAGTGAGCGCACTGAACAGCCGTCATAGTCATAAGGAGTGTTGAAAAATCTCTTGTCTGCTTCGCGACGAATTAAGAAAGAGATCATGTCAGCGGCTTGGAGCGCAAAGAGATATTCGTCATCAGCGAAACACAATCCCTTAAGTTTGCTGCGAGCATCCGGGTCAACCAGCTTCACGCGGCGATATAGTTTGTACATAGGGAGAGCCATTTGCTCATCGTCGTCGCAGATGAAAGTCAACCTGTCATTTGGATGAGTGAGGTTCAGAGCCTCTATAAGCATGCGCAAGAAGGCCGTGAAGAATGGATCGTCTCCCAAGAACTGGTGATAGTGGGATGGCAGCTTCTTGAAGGCATCTACGTCTAACGCAATTCCGACGATGACCTGAAGGTGCTTTCGCATGCAGCCAATGAAAGGCAAGAGGGCCTCTACTCTGGCATCAAAACCCAAGGCCGGATTCTTTTCGCTCAAGGGCCTGTTGGCATTCAACGCCTCTTTCATCGTCAGGCATTTCAGCCCGTTCATGTAAAGATACCGACCCCAGTCTTCCGCAAAGGGGTTGATCTCCACAGCAGGGGACGCGACACCGCCGAATGAGACCACGGTATGGTCTTTGAATTTCCCGCTTTCATCGAAAAACGCGTTTATCGTCACCATGAATTCTGTCCCGTCGGGCAGTATAAGTAACCTTTGATCGGGTACTCTTTCTTGGGGGTGCTGCACGCTGATTCCTCCCTTTCAGCGGCATCTAAACCCTCAACTCCCGTTGACTACTAGGCCATAATTAACCTAGAGTAATGGTCGAGTCAAGTAATTTAATGCCGGCGGGGGAGGGGGGAGGGGTACACTTGGCAACCCTTGCCAGCCCTGGAGAGGACGCGAACCACATCAGGGCGAAGCTGACAGTCTGCGGGGAGTCTTAGTAGAGGAGGATCGCGACCCAGTACATCCCAGTCGGATAGTTTGCATTGCGGGCGTAACACGAGCCGACCGCAAACTGGCGAACGGCCGGATCGCGCAGCAGCCGTAATGCGCCTGGCGGTAGCACTTCCGGACGGCTCAGGGTGTAGGTGATAATTTTCCGGTTGTCGTAGGCGGCGGCCAGCAGGCGGGCGTTGGGAAGATTCTCTTTCGCCAGCGAGCAGGCAGCCTGGTCGAGATTCGGCGGGGTGAATTGGGCGAGTTCCGAAAGGCCTGCCTGTTGCCGAACTTCATCGACGGCCTGACCTACTAATTTTCCACTTTGCTGCGCAGAATACGACGGAACTTCGTGCGCGAAATCCTGGACGACATATAGGCGGCCTTTGCTCCAGAAGGCGGCCACGCCCGCAATGTTGAATCCGCGATCGAGAAGGTTTTGGCGGTGGGGCGCCGAGCGCATCAGCACTTCATTCGCTCCAGGAGCGCAACTGGCATTGGCAAGATTTTCGCCAGCGCGATCCATTCGCAGCGGACTGGCCTGGGCAATTCGTTGCAGCAGCGCGGGCTCGCCGGACAACTGATGCTCCAGACGGTCGCTGGCAATCATTCGCCGGGCGTGGGCTCGGGCGGCTTCGCGCAGACTTTCATCCATCCTCAACGGGGGGACACCGGCGAGTTCGCGGCTCTTGTTGGCCGCGGCTAAAAGTTCTTTCTCGGCGGCGGAGTCCTCATCAGAGGATGATCCGGCCGCCGAGATCGAGTGGGGGCTGGGCTGGTCGTTACTAGCTTCGCTGTTAACTTGGTTGCTGACTGCGACAGCTGGTGGAGCTTGTTGTGCCGCGCCGGGTCCCGGATTTACCGCTAACAGCGCGAATGAAACAGCCAGGGCCCGAAGCATAATTTTGTGATTGGTGTTGCAGCGCGGGGGTCGCCAGGTAAAGTTCCGCTTTCCATCTGTGACGCTAGCTTCTAAAATTCAAGTCAGCTACTTACTATGGAGACCATTCTGCTGGTTACCGTGCTGGTCGGAACCGTTGCCCTGCTTGGGTTCTCAGCGATTCTGCTGCGCCGGGTTTCGGCTGCCGCGCAAGTGGATGTAAAAGCGGAAGTTGCAGGCTCGCTCGAAAGGTTCAATACGACGCTTGGCCAGAAGATCAGTGTCAGCACTGCCGATATGGCCAGTAGGCTGGAGCAGACCAAAGGGGACCTGCGCCAACAGGTCACAGACCGCATCCAGCAAGGCTTTTCAGAGATTCGCGTCTCGGTTGAGCAGCAGCTCGCAGCGGGCAGGGAAGAGCAAAAGCGGAGCCTGAGCGAGGGCCGGAGCGAGATGACCGGTTCTCTTCTGCTCACCACGCAGCAACTCAAGACGGAATTTCAGAACCTGAATCAGCAGACCGCGCAGAGCCTCGATTCGATTCGCGATCGCGTAGATTCGAAGCTGATGGCCATCACCGAACAGGTGCAGGTGAAGCTGGATCAGAACATCAAGGAAGGTTTTGCACAGTTCGAAAAAGTGCAGCAGCACTTGAAGAACGCCGAGGAACAGCTCCGCGAAGTCGGCGCTCTGGGGCACTCGATTAACGATCTCAACAACCTGCTCAAGCTTCCGCACCTGCGTGGCCAATTCGGCGAAGCCAGCCTGGAGCGGCTGCTGGCGGACTTTCTGCCGGCACATATGTTCGCGCTGCAGGCATCGCCGGGCGAGGGTGGAGGACGGGCCGACGCCGTCATTTATTTTCCGGATCGCAAGCTGCCGATCGACGCCAAGTTTCCGCGGGAGCAGGTGATTGCTTTGTTTGAGAGCAATGACAAGGCCGAGATCGACCTGGCGCGGATTGCGCTGGTGCGGGTGATGAAGGCGGAAGCCAAGCGCATTCAGCAGTACATCCAACCGGAAAATGGCACGACGGAAATCGCGCTCATGTATCTGCCGAGTGAGACGCTATACATGGAAGTGATCCGGAACCGCGAGTTGGGCGACTGGATGAATGAGCAACATGTTTTTCCGGTGTCCCCCAACACCCTGCTGATGACGCTGCACACGATTGCGCTGGTGCACAAGTGGTACGAAGTTGGCATCCGCTTCGAGAAGAGCCGGGCGGAACTTGCGAAGGCGCAGAAGTCATTCGACTTTTTCCAGGGCCAGTTTGAGAACGTGGGGAAAAATCTGAATAAAGCGCAGGAAGCTTTCGAGACGGCGCAACGCCACCTGAAAAGTTATCGGGGAAAGGTTTCCGCGCTCAGCGGGCAGGAACAATTGGAGCTGGAGACATCGGTGTCTGTCGATAGGCCGCTGCCGCTGATTGACAAGGCCAGCGCTTAAACTTGTTGCAAGCGGCGGAGTTTCGCGTGAAATATTGCCCGGTATTGAGCTGCGGTCACCTGTACGACAGCGACCGGCAAACAGCAGGTCCTTCGCTCCGCTCAGGATGACAATTTTTCATTTGGTTCAGGAGGGCAATTCGTATTTGGTAGGATGACGACCAAACTGAGCGGACCGAGGGCGCTCAGGCTGCCCCGCGGCGAGCGTGCGGTCTGAGACGGGGTGTCTTGGGGCCACTGGATTTCTGTCCGCGTTTGTACTCGAACAGACCGTAAAGTGCGCCGATCAGTGAAAATGCCACCAGAATAAAAAATATGCGCCAGTAATACAGTCCAAAAAAACTCACAATGTTCCGGCCGTATCGCTCTCCGAGATAGGCGAGGATGGTGAACCGAATGCCGCGTCCGACGGCTAGAGCGGCGAGAAACTTCCTGGTCGGATACTGCAGCGCGCCGGCGGCCAAGAGCATGGGCACGATGGGGAACGGCGGCGGAAGGATGGCGGGGATGGCGACGGCCCAGAAACCCCAGCGTTCAAATATTTTATATATTTTGTTGACCTTCTTCTTCGAGAACTTTCTCTCCAGAGTTTCTTTGCCACCTTTGCGCGCCATGCGATAAGTGAGAAAGCCGCCAAGGAGCGCTCCGGCGGTCGCCATGATGGCGTAGTAGATCCAAAGATGGCGATGGTGAGCGGCCAGCAAGACGGTGACGACATCCGTGCTACCGGGCATGGGGATGAGCGAGTTGTCAGCGAGGCCGAGCAGGATCAGGCTGGGGCCGCCGAGATGGATGAGCCATCGCATGGCGCTCCTTTGGGAGACGAGCACGATGATGGAAAGCAAAGGCATGCGCTTATTAGATTAGAGCAGGTTTGCGGTTGGCAGGTCGCAATGTAAGCTCGGCTTGGACGGGCGAGGGCGCCCGTCCCCACACTACCCCGGCCCCTCGACTTCTGAACCCGCTACCTGCCGACCTGGGCGGCGTCGAACTTCTGCTGGCATTCCGCTGCCGCCTGCACGATCTGATGAAATTCGGCATCCCCGCGCACCTTCGCCAGCAGGGGATCCGACTGCAAGGCCTGGCGCGCGCAATAGTTCCCGGCAACGGCCTTGCGCAGAAAATCGTACGCAATCTGCTTTTCGCCGCAAGCTGCGAGGAGCGCACCCTGGTAGTAGCGCAACTCCGGATCTTTCTCCGGCAGGAGTTCGTTTTGCGCCTGCTTCGCGAGCCGGTGGACGTCGGCTTCCGGGGCCTTGGCAAGGCAAGGCTGCAGCAGTGTCCGCATCCAGGTCGGATTGTCCGTCATCTGCTGGGTCGCGCCCAGGGCCTCCGCCGTCTTTCCTTCCCGCATCAGCACCGAAACGCGCACTGCGTTCGACCACTCCGAACCCATATCGCGGTTCAGATATTCCATCGCGCGCGAGGACTTCCCCTGCTCACTAAAAGCGAACGAGCACGAGCGCCAGTTGTAATTTCCTGAATCGATCGCGAGGGCCTTGTCGCACTCGCTCTGCGCTTCATCCAGCCGGCCAACATAACGCAGTACGTAGGCCAGCGAATAATGCGCAAAGGCATTCTCCGGACGCTTGTGGACGAGTGCCAAGGCGTCCTGGTACGCCTTGTCCAACTGCCCACCTTCGACTTCGTTGGCCGCGAGAAATCCAGCCGCGCTTACCCGTCCCGGTTCGAGTGCCAACGCCCGCAGGTACGCCGCGCTCGAGCGCTGGTATCCCGCTTCTCCCCCGCTCGAGTAAATCGCATCGAAATAACGCCGCCGTCCCAAGGCTTCCCATGCGGGGGCGTAGTTGGGATCCAGCGCCACTACCCGTTCCAGGATTTCAATGGCTGCCTTGTTCGCATCCCCATCATGGGGCATCGACACGCTGCGCAAATACAGGCCGTAGGCTTCGGGATTGGCTGGAGCGGAACTGGTTTCGACCACCTCGTTCGCGATGCCCAGCTTCGGCACCAATTCGTAGCGCACCGTGTGCGCCAGCTGGTTCTGCAGCGCGATCAAGTTATTCACCGGCGAAGTGAGCGTGTCGGTCCAGATCACCTTGTTATCTTGCACGTCCACGGCTTCCAGCGTGACCATCACCGTCTGGTCTTGATGGACAAAGTGTCCGACTATAACGGTGCTTACGCCTAACTCACGTCCGGCTTTCGCGGGATCGGCTTCGCCGTTGCCGTATTTCTGGGTTGAAGCGGATGGCCGGATTTCGAGGGAATGGGCATAGGTGAGCGCATTCGCGATCTCGTCCGCCAGCGCAAACCGCAAAAACTCGCTTTCCTTGTCATTATTGAGATTCTGCAGCGGCAGTACGGCGATCGTCCGGTTACCGGCGTTCGCCGGCGGTTCCCTATGGTTCAGCCACCACGCCCCTACGGCAACAAATACCGTGAGCAGCAGCGCCGCTAATCCCAGGATGATCCAGTTCAGCTTCGAACTGGATTTCTGGAATGTGCGCGTCGCTGGGTGCAGCCCGACCGCCTGGCGAAGCCCGCTTCGCAGCGTCGGTTCCGTTCCTTTCTGCAGCCGCACCAGGTCGGCCTTCATTTCGGTCGCGTTCTTGTAGCGCCGATCGCGATCCTTCTCCATCGCTTTTCCGATGATGGTTTCGAGTTCGGGCGGAACGGCTGGATTGATGGACTGCGGCGATGCCGGCTTCGAATTGATCACCGCATGCAGCGTGGTTACGACATTGGTGCCGGTGAACGGCTTCTTGCCGGTCGCCATCTCGAACAGCACCACGCCAAACGAAAATATGTCGCTGCGCACGTCGAGATGTTCGGAGCGCGCCTGCTCCGGCGACATATATACCGCGGTTCCCGGGATCACTCCGACTTGGGTGAGCGATTCCTCGACCGACGAGTCTGTGGTCGTACCTACGCTGCCATCCTTGGCCAGCTTCGCCAGGCCAAAGTCCAGAATCTTCACTTGCCCATTCGGAGTCAGAAAAATATTTGCCGGCTTGATATCGCGGTGCACAATTCCCTTGGCGTGCGAAGCCGCCAGCGCGTCCGCCACCTGTACGGCAATATCGAGCAGGTCTTCCAGCTCCAGAGGCTGGCCATGGATGCGCTGCTTGAGGCTCTCGCCCTCCAGCTTCTCCATGACGATGAACGGGTGTCCTTCGTTGTCCTCAATATCGTGAATGGTGCAGATGTGGGGGTGGTTGAGCTGCGAGGCAGCACGCGCCTCGCGCGTAAAGCGTTCCAAGGCGCGCGGATCTTTCGCCAGATGTTCGGGAATGAATTTGAGAGCGACGTGGCGGCCGAGGCGGGTATCCTCCGCCTCGTAAACAATTCCCATTCCGCCGCCGCCGAGTTTCGACAGGATGCGGTAATGGGAGACAGTTTGGCCGATCATCTCCATGAGTGTGTGCGGCGGCGCCCTCGCCCGCAATCGTCGCCTTTGATTCTAGACGCAGAGCGCAAAAATTCCTGCAAAGGCGTAATGGTAGAGGGTCATGCCGGTCGGGTCAACCAAGTTTGTAGCACCAAGTTCGAAGCACTTTAGGTAGTGGTGCAATTTGCGAAATCGTTAACCACCAAGGCCACCAAGGTACACGAAGGGAACATCTGAGGCCAAAAGCCTTCGTGATCCTTCGTGCCGTTGGTGGTTCAGGATTTCATCGGCTCCATCGTGAAACTGCACCACTACCGCACTTTACGAAGCCGGGCTAACCAGCGCTGCCGACGATCCTACCCAGGCCATGTTTTTGTTGTGATCTACGCCCATCATCAAGCCGCGGCCCATGCGGACGATGGTTAACACCGGAACCAGTGTATCGAGCCAGACGTACATGATGCGCAGCTCGACTTTCGTCAGACCGTAGGGGGTCTCCACTACGGGGGTGAAATTCAAGCGTTCCTGCAGAATGTATTCGCTGCGTTTGGCGGCGGGAATCGCATCAATATCTTTACGAGAAGGTGCAATCACCACGCCCAATCCGGCAAAGGAGTACAGCGGCTTGAGGACAAAGTTCTCCAGATCCACTGGCACTTCTGTCAGTTGATCCAGAAACCAGGTTCGGGGCACGGACGGATGCTTCAAGTAAGGAATCGAATACTTGCTGATCCGGAAGTACCAGTTGGGATGGCCAGCCCATTCCACCTCCAAGTCATCGCGAAAATCAAATGGCAACCTGATGCCCTTACGCTCCAGTTCATCGACGATGGTGCGGTTATAAATTCTTTCAATCGGAATCTGGCGGCCGCCGGCCTCATAAAACAGCCGCCGACCTTCTTTACGGATCTGCGTGACGCATACGGTGGGAATCCCGAGGAGCTTCCCGGTCAGCAGAAAATCCGGACGCGTCTTCTGCTCCTCCGGATGCACCTCCATTAATACAACATTTGCCGGATCGTGTCCGGCGACAATTGCATCCTGCAGCAGCCGCTGGTAAGCGGCCGAGTCCAGCTCGTTTAGAAAGTAGCGAAGCTCAGGATCGAGATCGAATACATCGATGTAAGCCTGCGACAATACCGGCTGATAGGCGTAAAGGGAAGGGAAGGCCTGTAACTCGACGAGCTTCGGTTGTAACTCACCGGCAGAATCCCGCACCAGTCCGAAGTCCACCTGAATGAACATCGGATGCGGCGATTCATTGGGGACGCGAAACTCCGCGGGAATCGAAGCCTCGGAGCGGGCGCGGTAGTCCGGATTCTCCACCAACTGGTGGATCAGCGCTTTCCCGTCGTCTGCCATACGTTCCACCAGGGCGTGAGGAAAGAAACAAGGCGTCTCGCAAAGGGCGAATGGAACTTCCATGCCGCATCGCGAAGTCATCTCGCGCCGGAAGCGCGCATGTTTTTCGGAAGTAAATCGCAAATTGAAGTCGCGGCGGTAGGAGGGAATCATGGAAGTTAGCGTGGGGACGAACCCACTCTAACGTCGCAAAGGGCGCGACGTTAGAATGTGGCACCCGGATTACCCTTCGATCAAAAACTGCCCGTTCAGCATGATCTGCTCGCCGTCGACCCAGATATCGAAATTCCGTCCCACCACATCGATGTGGGTCGACGAATACCACTCCGCTCCGGTGTGCGCGCCATAGGGATTTCCAAAAGCGATATGAATGCCGGGATATTTCTCGTCCTGCAAGATCTCCCCGATCACATCTTTCAGTTCGAGGTTCGTCCCAATGGCAAACTCGCCGACGCGGTTACTGTTCTCATCGGTGTGGGTGTAAGCCCAGAAATCGTCTTTCAATTCTTTATTGGCCGAGTGTGCCTCGATCAAACGATTCTTCTTTATATTGACGGTCAGCGGATGCGCCTTCAAATCGCCAAACTTGGAGCACAAATAATCCCCCACCACACCATCAATGACGAAGCAGCCGTTGACCTCGCCCGGTGTGGTGAAGACTTCGCCGCCGGGCAAATTGCCCCACTTTTCCGGACTGATAATACCGCTCGTCTTTACCCACCGGTAATTCGGATTCAAATCCGCGACCAAGTCCGCCCCCGCCGCCGTTTTTGCGCGGATCTGTTTTGCGTTACGCACTGTTTTCAGCACTTTCACACTGAGCCGGTCTACTTTTTCGAAGTCCGCACGCATGCCTTCCATCATGATTCGCTTGTTGATGTTGACCATGTGCGCGTGCCGGATCTTCCGCCGATTTACGACATCTGTCATCTGCATGCGCGACTTCAGTTCGTTGGTTTGCGCGCGCACGGCAAAGATGCTGACCTGGCTCGACTCCAGATCTTCCGCGATCGCCGGTGGAAAATCAGTCAGCGGGCGAACCGCCGCATCCTCCAACACCCAGGTGTGGTACGGGCAGCCCACTTCTTCGAGTTCGCGCACCAGGGCCGCAGCGATCTCCAGGCTCGCTTCATCGGTGATGACGGTGACTTTTTCCGAAGCCTGCACGCGGAGGCACGCGCGCACTGCATTCCGCGCCCCCGGCGTGAGTTCGGGATCAAAAGCCAGTTTATTCAGTTGTCGGTTGGATTGTTCTGCGGTCTTCATCAAGCTCATCAGCCGGCCCGGGCGGTGGGCAAGGTATCTGCCTCGTCCACGCCCACCTCAGTCTCCTCAATGATGTAGTCCATCACGGCTTTCATATCGCCGGTCTCGCGGTACACCTGCAACTGCCGATCCGCACCCGTGCCCATCTTCATAATCTCGCGGATGTACTCCACTTCTTCGCGGCAATCCAATTCGTCAAGTACATCATCGACAAATTCCAGATATTCTTCAATCAAATCGCGTTCCGGAACTTCCATCTGCTTGCCGAAGTCGATCAGTTTTCCGTTGATGCCGTAGCGCGCCGCCCGCCATTTATTCTCCATGAGCAGCGACTTCCGATACAGCCGGAAACCCTGATTCTGGGAGTACAGCTTGTAAAGCTTGGCCACCGTCGCCTGGATGAGTGCCGCCAGAGCAATGGTTTCGTCGAGCCGCATGGGCAGATCGCACACCCGGAACTCCAGCGTGTTAAAGAACGGATGCGGGCGCATGTCCCACCAGATTTTCTTGGCGTTATCGATGGAGTTCGTCTTGACCAGCAGCTTGACGTAATTCTCGTATTCTCCCCAGCTCGGAAAATAATCGGGGAGGTTGGTGCGCGGAAACTTGTCGAACACCTTGCAACGATACGATTTCAGCCCGGTATCCATGCCCAGCCAGAACGGTGAATTGGACGACAGCGCCAGCAGATGGGGGACAAAATAGCGCGCATGATTCATCATCTGGATCAGAACTTCGCGATCCTCGATGCCCACGTGCACGTGCAGGCCGAAAATGAGGTTGGCCCGGGCCACAAGTTGCATATCTTCCACAATGTTCTTGTAGCGCTCGCCCGGGGTAAGCGCCTGCACGCGCCAGTCCGCAAAGGGATGGGTGGCGGCGGAAGCCAGCCGCAGGCCATTTTCCCGCGCCAAGCGGATCATGTGCCACCGCAGATTCTTCAGCTCTTCGCGCGCCTCTTTAATATTGTGGCAAACCGAGGTGCCGACCTCTACCACCGATTGGTGCATCTCGGTCTTGACCCGTTCCTGCAGGACCAATCTGCCCTTCTCGATGATCTCGGCGTGGATGTGCGAGCGAAGATCCCGAGTCTCGGGATCGACTGTCTGATATTCCTCTTCGATTCCCAGGGTGAACGTAGGTCTCATCGCGGTATCCAGAGCTGCACGGGCAGAGACGCGGCTTGCGGCGTCTAAGCTGCTTTAAGACGAGGCAAGCCTCGTCTCTACATGGCCATCAGTATACCTAATGAGCGGACGGTGGCGGGGATAAGCTTGGGGCTTGCCCGTCGAGCCCGGCAAAGCGCGGCAGACGCCAGCGCCAGGGGACGGGCGAGGGCGCCCGTCTCTCCATTTTGTCATCTCCTTTTTGTCAATAGAAACAAGGAGATACGGTCGAAACTTCAGGCCTGCTTCTAGGCCTTTTTCCGCGTCGCGGGCCGGGTCCCCACTAATTTCGGACCATGCAAGAACGCCGCCCAGCGCAATTCCTCTACCGGATTCTGGTCGCCTAGCGCCTTCTCCACCGCCATTTCCGCCACCGCGTCGACAATCCACTCAAAATTCTGCTGCCCCACCGACGTGACCTCCGCATCCGGAGCCGGATTCATGAAGTCAATGGCATAGGGGATGCCGTCCTCTACCGCAAACTCCACCGTGTTCAGGTCGTAACCGAGGGCGCGGCATAGCGCCAGGCCATCCTTCTCGATGCGCTCTTTCAACTTCGTTCCCGGTTGCGGATTTCCCTTCACATAACGCTCGTGATGCGGAGCCCGAGGATCATACTTCATGATGTGGACCTTCTCCTGGCCGACCACGTAACAGCGGTAATAATCCTCAAACTCCACGCCATGCTGCAGCGTCATGCAAAGGTCGCCAGTCTGGTTGTAATGGTGAAAGAACTCCTCCGGAGAATGGACCTTATAGACGTGCTTCCAGCCGCCCCCGGAGTACGGCTTCAAAAACGCCGGAAAGCCTACGTAGGCAAACACCTCGTCCCAATTCAGCGGATACATCAGATTGCGCATTGATTTGTCGGTCGTATCCGGGGGATGCTGGTGATGCGGCAAAATCACGGTGGGAGGAATCGCCACTCCCATCTTGTGGGCCATCGCATAATTAAAAAACTTGTCGTCCGCCGTCCACCAGAAGGGATTGTTAATCACAGTCGTACCCTGCAGCATGGCGTTCTTTAAATAGGCGCGGTAAAACGGAATGTCCTGCGAAATACGGTCAATGATCACGTCGTATTGCTTCGGCTCATCCATGCGGATTCCGCCAATCTTCACAAACTCAGCGGTAACGCCGGCGTTCTTCATCCCGTTAATCTTCTCGACCAACGCTGGAGGAAATGTGTTCTCCATCCCAAAAAGAATTCCGATTTTCTTGTGTGCCATAATTCAAATCCTCTTCTCGATGTAGCTGGTGGACCGGCGAGGCGCCCGTCTCTCCACTAAAAATCACTCCACTAAAAATATTTCTCTGCCATGCGCTGCCACAGCGGCCAATCGTGCTTGCTGTTGTCCCCGTAGATATCCAACCAATGCGGAATTCCCTTAGCGTGCAGAATCGCCGACATCTTCACGTTCGCGTCCAGGCACATATCCCAGTCCGACGTTCCGAGCACAATTTTCATCTGCCGGTACCGGCTCAGGAACCACTCATCGCTCATGTTCGGCAAATAGTCCGGAGGACTGTTGAAGTAGACATTGTCATCGTAGTAGCCGTCGAGGAAATTTCTGATGTCGAACGATCCGCTCATGCTCATGCAAGCCGATACGACGTCGGGATGCCGCATGGAAAAATTCAGCGCGTGATAGCCTCCAAAACTGCATCCCGTGACCGCAATCTGCGGCGCCCAGTTCTTCCATTTCAGGTACGGCAAAAATTCGTTAACCACGTAACGCTCGTACTGCACATGACGCCAGATCCGCGCTCCCGGGTGGACGCTCTTGTTGTACAAGCTTTCTCCATCAACGGCGTCGACGCAGAACAGCTGAATCGCGCCGGCTTCCAGTTTGCTGCTGAGCGCGCGGATCATCCCCGCATCTTCATACTCAAAAAAACGTCCCCTGGAAGTTGGAAAAACAAGAATCGGCTGGCCGGCGTGCCCATAGACCAGTGACTCCATGTCGCGCCCCAATTCCTGGCTGTACTGTTTGTTATATTCGCGGTTCATGTGCGCGAAGGATTGTAACCGACTTCGTCGCCTTCGGCTGCCGGTTTTTCCCCAGCGCCGCGGCCGCAGGCCCATCCTCGATTCCGCCCACCGGTTCTTCTGATAGTCAGGCTCGTTTGTTCCACGGATGGTTTGGTAACTGATGTCAGGGAGGGGAGCGATGTCAATTTTGGGTGAATCGGAGCTAGCTTTCCGGCGGTACCCGCGGATTGATCCCCAAATGCTTCAGTTTCGATTGCAGCGTTGTCCGTTTTAGTCCCAGCCGCATGGCTGCCCCTCGCAGGCCGCCAATCTGCCCGGAGCTTTCCCGCAGGGCGCGCAGAATGTGCTCACGTTCCGCCGCTTCCAGAGTTTGAGCGACGCTTTTCTTCGGCGGGGTAGTCCGCTTGAGTTCACTCAGCGGCGCCACCAGCACCGAGCCTTGCGTCAGAATCACCGACCGCTCGATAAAGTTCTCCAGCTCCAGTACATTCCCTGGCCACTCCCACTCCGACATTGCATCCATGGTTGCCTTGGGAATGCTCATGATCGACTTGTTCATGCGCCGGGCGCACTTCTGCACGAAATATTCTATGAGCATCCGTATGTCCTCTGGCCGTTCCCGCAACGGGGGCACGCGGATCGGGAACACGTTGAGTCGGTAATACAAATCGCTCCGAAACTCGTTCTGTCGTACTTCGTCAGCCAAATCGCGGTTGGTCGCCGCTATCAAGCGAAAATCCACCTTCAAAGTATGGGTTCCGCCCAGCCGTTCAAACTCCTGATCCTGCAAAACCCGCAGCAGCTTCGGCTGCAGCTCCAGCGGGAGCTCTCCGATCTCGTCCAGAAACAGCGTGCCCTTGTCGGCGAGTTCAATTCGTCCGATCTTCTTGGACACCGCTCCGGTGAAAGCTCCCTTCTCATTACCGAACAACTCGCTTTCCACCAGGCCAGAAGGAATCGCCGCGCAATTCAATTTGACGAAACTGTTGTTGGCGCGCTGACTCAAGCGATGGATGGCGCGTGCCACCAGTTCCTTACCGGTTCCGGTTTCGCCTAGCAGCAGCACGGTGGCATCGCTGGCCGCCACTCTTCCGACATTCTCCAGGACGAGTTGCAGGCTCCTGCTCTGCCCGATGATTTCCCCGAACCCCAGTTCGGTATCGATTTCCTGCTCGAGATAAAGCTTCTCTTCGGACAGCTTTCGCTTGGCTTCGCGTAATTGTTCGGTCGCCTCCCGCAGTTCGGTTATGTTCATGCTGGCACCGGTGAGTCCAATCACCTCGCCCTTCGCGTTCCACACCGGTTCGATCGTGGTGTCGTAGTAGTGCTTTCTGCCGGCGAAAGTAAGTCCTATTTCATCGCGCGCCCCCACCCCGGTTTCAATCACCCGGCGCCGTACTTCGGTGAGGCGCACCGCCTCCTCAGGGTCGAGGAACTCGTTCGGAGCTTTGCCCAGCATTTCGCTCAGCGGCACGGGAACTTGCGGATTGTAGGCCCAGGTGTAGCGCAAATCCCGGTCCTGCTGGTACACCGCAATGGGAGAATTCTTGATGGCCACCCGGAACCGTTCCTCACTTACCCGCAAGGCCTCCTCCGTCTGCCTGCGTTCGGTGATGTCTTCTACCAAAGCCATCTGCCATCGCAGCGCCTCCCCTAGACGCCACATGGGGACCACCGAAATCCTGGCCCAGCGCACCGATCCATCGGGGCGAAGATATCTTTTTTCGAGCTCGTATGCTGCCACCTCTGCATCGGCTAACTGGCGCCGGCGTTCTCTCCCCACCGCGATATCGTCGGGGTGGGTAATGCTGTCCGCGTCGGTCCGCAACAATTCTTCTTCCACGCGGCCGGTGATTTCGCAGAACTTGGGATTGGCCTGCAGGAATTGCCCGGTACGCGAATCGACCAGAGAAATGCCCACTGGAGATCGCTCGTACACCGCACGGAATCGTGTTTCACTCTCCCGGAGCGCCTCCAGCGCCCGCTTCCGTTCGGTGATGTCGCGCGACACGACTACGTTATAGACTCGATCCAGGTGCACCTGGCGCATGTTCACTTCCACCGGAAATGTTGTTCCATCCTTACGCCGGTGGATCCTTTCCATGGCTACGAATCCCGGCTTCCGCAACTGCTCCTGCACCCGCGCCCGGAGACTTTCGTCAACCTCCAAGTCGATGTCAAGAACCGTCATCGATAGAAGTTCCTCCCGGCCGTAGCCCAGCTCCACGCACGCACGCTCGTTCACGTCGAGGAAACGCAGGGTTTCGGGATCGATTACCTGAACAGCATCATTCGATTGGTCCAGCAGCGTTCGGAACAGGCTCAGTTCGTGAAGGAGCGTCTCCTGTTCGCGGGTGGTCTTCAACAGTTGTTCGTTGTTCTCGCGCAATAGCTTCTCCGCCCGCTTGCGTTCCGTGATATCGCGCACGACAGCCACGCTGTACCCCCGGTCGAGTTGGACGATTCGCAAATTCATTTCCACTGGGAAGGTCGTTCCATCTTTCCGCCGGTGCGCACTTTCAATGATGGCCGACCCTGACTCGCGCAACTTGGCTACCATCTGCGCACGCGCGCCTTTGTCGAATAGCGGATCGATGTCAAACACGGTCATCGACAAAAGCTCTTCGCGGCTGTATCCAAGCTCCAGGCATGCCCTCCCATTCACGTCGAGCAAACGCATCGTCTCCGGATCCAGCACCTCGATGGCATCATTTGATTGGTCCAGCAGGGTCCGGAACAACGTCAACTCCTGGAACATCCGTTCCCGCTCTCCCGCCGTTTTCAGCAGTTGTTCGTTGTTCTCGCGCAGCGACTGCTCCGCCCGCACCCGGTCTGTGACGTCGTGGGCGATCCCCCGCACGATGGGAGCCTCCCCGCCTTCGGTTCGCAGCGTGTTGTGACACTCCCAGACCCGCTGCTCCCCCGATCGTGTCACCACCGCTAACAGTCCGTGAAACTCTCCCGTGCGCTCGATCTCGCGCAGATAGGCATCGAACTGCTCGCGGCACTCCGGAGCAATAAGATTCCGCATGGGCGTTCGCAGCATTTCTTCTACGGTGTGACCCAGCAGGCGCGCTGGAACGGGATTGACCGACAGCAGCCGGCCTTCAAGGTCGTGGACGCACAGCAGGTCCTGGCTGTGCTCAACTAGATCGCGATACCAGTCTTCGTTTTCTTCCACGTGCAGGATCGGGTCCCACGCGACTGGCAATTCTGCCGGAAGATGGCGCTTCCGTTCCCCAGGGTGCAATGCCATGGATCACCCCTAAGAGCGCCGGCTGGAATCCTACTAAACGCAGGATTGGCCAGTTCAGATTCCAGCGACTGCCCAAATTTTATTCCCAGAGTCTTCGAGAGAAACTTCCGATATGGCCCGTGTAAGTTGCACGAGTGGCAACTTGCCTTTGCACTTACACGCGGAGTTTAACACAAATTCGAACTCGTTACACCATAGTAAGAACTGAATTAGTTACACCGGTCGAGAATGGTATTCCTGGCTCGGACTAATCCACGTAAAGAGTGACGAACGATGCGGCGAGCGACGGGCGTCTTGCCGGTTGCCTACACTTCAGCAGCATCGCGGCCGGGCGGGGCGCCCGGCTCTCTACTTTCCAACGGCCTAACTCATGAACTTGCTCTGGTTCGGCGCTCGTATGTGCGACTTGCTCCACGCGCCTCCGGGATGTCTCACTGCTTTCTCTTGAAAATAAAAATTTCGAGGCCGGGCTGGCGATGTTCGCGGGCTTCATCTCCCCAGAAATAATGCGATTCCGGATCCGCCAGTTCGACCATTCCAACTTTTTCGAAGTCCGTGGATAGGTACTGATTCATCCATGCGCCCAGGGCAACAACTTGCGGCGAGCCGGGGTGGTAGAGCCAGGAAAACTCGATATCTACAAAGACCACGTATGCGGGCCGGCTGGCTTCGACTTCCTGCATCATTTGTTTCTGCATTGCAGGCCAGTAAGCCTGATCTTCCACCAGGCTGTAGGCATAGATATAGCCGCTGGCGGAATGGCGATGCGAGTAGAAGTAAATCTCCGGTTCCGACCCAAACACCATGACTGCGTCGGATGGGGCGGTATGCTCGCGCAGATAATCAGCGACTCGCACCGCTTCCGGAAAGGGGTTGGTGGAATAGCATAAGCGGCATGCCTGGAATGGGGTCAGTTTGAAATAGAGCTCGGAGTTACGGTGAATGGCAAGCGTCCATGCGAGGACGAATACGATCACCGGTAGAACGTGAAGCCAGCGCGAAGTGAATCTGGCAGTGAGCCAGCGTATGGCGGAAGTAACGGCTACCGCGATCAGGATAGCAACCGCAAGCGTCAAGGGAATGAAATAGTGCGGCCTGAAGTAAAAGCCGGGACAGGCGGCGGCAAACGAAAATACCAGCAAGCCGACGACGAACACGGAATGGCGGCGGGCGGTACGATCCCAAAACGTTGCTGAAAGGCCGAGCAGAGCGATTAGCCAGAGCCATAAGGTGAAATGTAGCATGTAAGAGAAAGTGGCCGTCAGCTGTCCCAACCCGGAAAGAAGGGGCGCGGCGGTGGCGTACTGACGCGCATAGGCAAACGTCCAGAACCAGAAATTCTGGAAGACGCCGGCGCGGTAGAGTAAAGCGCATGTCAGTGCGAACGGAAGCGCTCCGGCGAGCAGGAAAACTACAAGCTTCTTTGCCCACGGCACCCATTCGTGTTGATTCTTCGGCCAACATCGCACCGCCAGGTAGAAAAACGCAAATGTACCCAGCAGAATTCCGGGCTGCTTCATGAGGAAGGCGATGCCAAACACCAGGCCGCACCAGAAAAAATACGAGGTGCGTCTGGTTTCTTCGGCGCGCAAGAGCAGGATGAGTCCGACGAGTTCGGCCAGAACGACAAAGTGAGTGGCGTGTGCCGCGAGTCCAAGTACGGCCTGGTGGGTGGAGAGTAAGGCATAACTCGTACCGGCTATGGTCCCGGCCAGCGTTCCGAAGAGACGGGCCGTAACTACGTAGAGCAGGATGACGGAGAGCGCGTTGATGAGCAGCAGCCCAAGATGGATTCCGCGGGCCGTCTGCCCAAATGTCGCGAGGATCGCGGCGTAGGCTGCGTAGGTCCCCGGCAACTTCATGTTGTAGGCCAACTGGTAGGGAGGAATGCCCTGCAAAATGAGTTGACCGGAGTAGGCGTACTCGCCCTCGTCGCGTTCCAAAGGCATATCCGCGAGACGCCAGCGGATTACTCCAAAGAAGACGATGGCGGCCAACAAGATGGCAAAATGCCAGCGAAAGAGGTGTCGCCATGACTGGCCCGCATTTTCTCCTGCAGACAGATCTGGCGGACCCTCTTCTTCCGTTGCCATGGGCTCGATGCGCGGTATGGTCGCACCTTAGCAATTCTGCTCAGTGGGTGCAAGTTGGAAGATTGCCCGATCCGGTACCTACTCTACGTCGCTTGCGAGCGCTCGGAGCATTTCGTCGGACGCAAACGACGGCGTCGATGCGAGGGTTCGTGGTGGCCCCTTCTCGAAAAGCGCGAGAAGGGGCGCACCCCCGGGCTAAGCTGGTCAATCAAAAGGGGGTCAATATTGACCAGTTGTTTCCGTATATCTATGCGATAGTGTAAACAGCACGCCACGGTAGGGGCTACGGCTTGGCGACCCGTTCTTTGATGAGGGCTATGCAGAAACGTGAATGTTCGGATTGTGGGGGTGAGTTGGTTCTGGCGGTACGCGCGAACCAATCACCGACGATTAATGATGGGCCAAGCCTTGCAACCAGTGCAATTACCAGCTGGAGATGCGGAACTTGCGGTTCCGCCTTTACCGCGGCGCAACTTCGCGAAGACAAGCGCGAACGGTCAAGAGTAACGGAACGCGCTTAAGCTTCCAACGGAGTATTCGAAGCTAGTCCCCCGACGGCATCAGTTCGTCGGATTCCTGCCAGCGAACAGCCATCGGAATTGGATCGGCGGAAGTAGGATCGGCGAGCGGTACCGGATTTGTGATGGTGTAGTGATGGCGCGGCTCCGCGCCTGGACGGATCACGCCGCCAGTGAACTGTGCCTCCTCGGTTGAGCCTTCGAGTGCCATGGTAGACGCGGTGCCGCTGGTGATGACCTGCTGCACGGCATCGAAGTATCCGGTTCCAACGAAGCGCTGGTGCTTCACGGCTTCGTAGCCAACCTCCTTTTCGCGGAGGAATTCCTTCTCCTGCAGTCGCGAGTAAGCGGTCATGCCGGACTGTTTGTAGCCGCGCGCGAGTTCAAACATGGCGAGGTTGAGGGCGTGGAATCCTGCCAGAGTAACGAACTGGAACTTGTATCCCATGGCCCCGAGCTCGCGTTGGAAACTGGCGATGGTGGCGTCATCCAATTTCTTTTTCCAGTTGAACGACGGCGAGCAGTTATAGGCGAGCAATTTTCCGGGATAAACCTGGTGGATGGCCTCGGCGAATTCGCGCGCTTCCTGGAGATCGGGGTGGGAAGTCTCGCACCAGAGAATGTCCACATAAGGAGCGTAGGCAAGGGCGCGGGCGATAGCCGCCTTGGGGCCGCCTTGAAAGCGGTAGAAGCCCTCGACGGTGCGCTCGCCGGTCAGGAATTCGCGGTCGCGCGGATCGATGTCGCTGGTCAGAAGGTTGGCGCTATCGGCGTCGGTGCGCGCCATGATCAAAGTTGGGACGTCCATGACATCGGCTGCGAGCCGGGCCGCGACCAGTTTCTGGATCGCCTCGGTGGTTGGCACCAGGACTTTGCCGCCAAGATGGCCGCACTTTTTGGCCGAGGAGAGCTGATCTTCAAAATGAACGCAGGCGGCGCCTGCCTCGATCATGGCCTTCATGAGCTCGAAGGCGTTGAGGTTGCCACCGAAGCCGGCTTCGGCATCGGCGATCAGCGGAGGGAACCAGTTCACGTCGTTTTTTCCTTCGGCGTGGTGAATCTGATCGGCGCGCATCAGGGCCTGATTGATGCGGCGCACCAGATTGGGCACGCTGTCGGCGGGATAGAGACTTTGATCGGGATACATCTGGCCGGCATTATTGGCATCGGCGGCGACCTGCCAGCCGCTCACATAGATGGCTTTCAATCCAGCCTTGACTTGCTGGACGGCCTGGTTGCCGGTGACGGCGCCGAGCGCGGGGATGTAGGGCTCAGTTCCATCCTGCAGGAGGTTCCATAGCCGTTCCGCGCCATGGCGTGCCAGGGAATATTCGATCTGGAACGAGCCGCGAAGGCGGTCGACATCTTGCGGGGTGTACGGACGAGTGATACCGCGCCACCTTGGGCTGGTCTTCCAGTTGCAGTTGGAAGTCGAAATTTTCATGTTTTTTCTCCCCGCACAAACGTTGCGTCCTACGGCAGTAGACCGCGAATTGGGCTTGCAGACAAATGGCACTGTCCGTCCAGTCCCACTAGTCCGAAATGACCCAGTGGGGAGCACTTGCGCCGGTAGGTGGCTATGATGTTGACTTATGAATGCCATGACTTCCCTTCAGAACCCTGCGGCAGAGAGCCAGACCCCAACCCAGATTGAAACCAGCATTCTTACCGCGGAAGCTCGCGCCTTCCTGACGAAACTGGGAGCTCGATTCGAGGCTCGGCGTCAGGAATTGCTGGCACGGCGGCGAACCGTCCAGCAGGAAATCAATCGCGGCAAGTTTCCGGATTTCCTGCCGGAAACGGCTGGGATCCGGCAAAGCGAGTGGAAAGTGGCGCCGATCCCGAAAGATCTGCTCAATCGCCGCGTGGAAATTACCGGTCCGGTCGATCGAAAGATGATCATCAACGCCTTGAACTCGGGCGCCAATGTCTATATGGCCGACTTCGAGGACTCAAATACGCCGACCTGGAATAACAATATTGAGGGCCAGCACAATCTGCGGGACGCGATTCGGGGATCGATTCAATACCAGAGTCCGGAGGGGAAGCAATATCGACTTGGACCGAACCTGGCCACGGTCATGGTGCGGCCGCGGGGATGGCACCTGGACGAAAAGCACTTTCTGGTGGAAGGCAAACCGATTTCGGGGGCGCTGTTCGATTTTGGTCTGTTCTTTTTTCACAACGCCGCGACCTTGCTCGCTAAAGGCACGGGCCCTTATTTTTATCTGCCGAAGCTGGAGAATCACCTCGAGGCGCGGCTGTGGAACGACGTGTTCTGTTTTGCGCAGGACGAACTGAAAATTCCGCGGGGATCGATTCGCGCCACGGTTCTGATCGAAACTATTCTGGCGGCGTTCGAAATGGACGAGATCCTTTACGAATTGCGCGACCATTCGGCGGGGCTGAACTGCGGGCGCTGGGACTACATTTTCAGTTTCATCAAGAAGTTTCAGGCGCACGCTGAATTCGTTCTGCCGGATCGCTCGCAGGTGACGATGGAAACGCATTTCCTGAGCTCTTATGTTGAATTGCTGATTCAAACCTGCCACCGGCGCGGCATCCATGCGATGGGCGGAATGGCGGCGCAAATTCCGATCCGAAACGATGCGGCGGCCAATGAGCAGGCGCTGGAGAAAGTGCGGCGCGACAAACTTCGGGAAGTGAAAGCCGGCCATGACGGCACATGGGTGGCGCATCCCGGCCTCGTTCCTGTGGCCAGAGAAATTTTCGATAAGTACATGCCTGAACCGAATCAAATTTCCGGGAATGAAAAGGCGGCGCAACGAACCCACCGGACGGTGCAAGCGCGAGACCTGCTGGAGGTTCCCAAGGGCGATATCACCGAGGAGGGTTTGCGCTGGAACATTGATGTCGGATTGCAGTACCTGCATTCGTGGCTGCAGGGATCGGGTTGCGTTCCGATTTACAACCTGATGGAAGATGCGGCGACCGCGGAAATCTCACGCGCCCAGGTGTGGCAGTGGGCACGGTACGGCGCGCACTTCAAAGATGGCAGGCGGGTGACCGATGGCATGGTGAAGGAAATTATTCATCAGCGAGCCGCGGAGTTAGGCAGTGGGTCGGCCAAAGATGAAAAGCTGCGGCAGGCGGCCAAACTTCTCGAAGAGTTGACGACGAGCCAGGAATTTGCGGAGTTTCTGACACTTGCCAGTTACGACTTATTGGACTAGAACGTCAATTGATGGGCGCACGCCGGGGCACTTCCGCCAACCTTCCGATTGACGCAGGCTTGCTCTCGCAGCTACGGGAACATGTTGCGGCGCGCGAGATCGAGCGCGGGATTGAATGCCTTCGATCGCACCAGCAGTTGATTGCCCAGCTCGATCCCTCCCAGGAAAATGCCGCTCGCCTGCTTGCGCATCTTGCGATATGGATTGATATCGGATTCAGCGGGCCGCGGCTCCCGGAGCTATTGAAACGCTTTGCGCGTCTGGGGCCAGGATTGCGGTCGAAGCTCTCAATCGCTGACTACATCTGCCTACGCATGGCTGAAGGCATGGCTGCGATGGTGGAAGAAGCCATGGAAACGGCGATAGGTCATTTTGATTTCGTCCTGAGCCTGGGCGAAGAACTGGACGACCGGTTTCTGCTGGCCATCGTTCATTTCTGGAAGGGGCGGTGCCTGCGGAGAAGAGGCGAGTACGACGAAGCCCTGATCTACACCAACAAGGGAAGAGACCTGGCGCTTGGGTTAGAGCATCTGCGGATGGCGGCGGTGATGCAAGTGCTCGAAGGCTGGCTTTTGTTTCAGCAGGGGAAATGGAAAGAAGCCATGCGCATTTCGCAGGCGGCGGAAGCCGTGCTGGGCGAGACCGACGACTATGTGACGCTCGGCAACATTCAATCTTTCTATGGGCGAATGGCGCGCCGGGAAGGCCGTTTCGATAAGGCGATCGAGTTCTTCGAAAACGCCATTCGTCACTATGGCAAGCGGGATTTGCGGCATCCGAATCTGGCGCGATCGCTGGCCAACATGGCGCTCGCCAAGCGCGGGATCGCGCTCCAGTTGCAGAAAAGAATCGACCGCGAAGTTCAGCGGCGACGGAAAACCTCGGCTAGCCGGCAAAACAAGCGGGACGCCGACCATGAGATTCGCGATCGTGATCTTCTTAGTCATGATCTGCGAGATCATGATTCTCGCGAGTATGAAACTCGTGAACCGGAATCGCGCAAGCAAGACTATCGTGTCCGATTGACCCAACTTCGCCGTGAAGCGCTGGAGCATCTGGACGGCGCAAGAGCCATCTACCAGGAGCGACCGAACCATCACGGAGTCGGCACGGTGTACCTGAACGCGGCATACATTCACCTCGACAGTGGAGACTTTCAGCGCGCCGAGGAAGAAGCGGCTTCGGCGTATGAGGTGGCCGAGCAGAAGCAGGACTACATCCTGATGGGCCGGGCATGCATACTGCAGTGCATGATCGAAAACGGGAAAGTAGAGGAAGAGATTGGCGGGAGCGCCGACCCGGGAAGCCACGCGCGCCGCGCCTTCGAGTTCAGCCAGGAGGCAATCGATCTGGCGAAGCACACGCAGCATCATCTGCTGCTGGCGAATGCCTATCTGTGGCAGGGGCTGACGCAATGCAATTCATTTTTTGACAATTCGGAAGCGGCGCGCGAATCCTATGATCTGGCGCGGGCGTCGTGCGGGGCGAATCAACCGGACAACAACATGTGGCAGGATCTGCAGACTCTGGGCGCAAAGATTCTTCGCAAGGGAAGTGTTCATCCGGCGCTGAAGGCATGGTCGCAGGGAGCGGTGGGGGAGAAGACATTCCGGCAAATCAGCGAAGAATTTGCGGAAATCGTGATCGCGCGCGTGTGGGAGCGCGAAGGACGAAAGGTGTCTCGCGTGGCGGCGCGGTTGTCGATTTCTCCGAAGAAAGTGCGGCGCATCCTGGCGCGGGTGGGCCGCCGAAAGCCCCGTCAACATTAATCAGGACTTTGAAGAATCGAACCGCATAATCTGAGAATCGAAAATCTATGAAAATCGCGAAAGACGTAACGGAACTGATTGGCCACACGCCGCTAGTGCGGCTGAACCGGGTAACGCAGGGAGCGGTTGCCGAAGTTGTGGCGAAACTGGAGAGCCGGAATCCCTTGGCCAGCGTAAAAGACCGCATCGGCGTTAGCATGATTGCCGATGCCGAGCGCGCCGGGCGCATTCATCCCGGCAAGACCGTCTTGATCGAGCCAACCAGCGGCAACACCGGAATCGCTCTCGCCTTTGTAGCGGCCGTGAAGGGCTACAAGCTCATCCTCACCATGCCCGACACCATGAGCACGGAGCGGCGCGTGCTGCTGCTGGCTCTGGGCGCGGAGATTATTCTCACGCCGGGTCCGCGAGGGATGAAAGGTGCGATCCTGAAGGCCGAGGAATTGCTGGCCTCGACTCCGAACGCGTATATGCTGCAGCAATTCGACAATCCGGCAAACCCCAAGATTCACTTCGAAACCACGGGTCCTGAGATTTGGGAAGACACGGACGGGCGCGTTGATTTTCTGATCTCGGGCGTGGGCACGGGTGGAACCATCACCGGCATCTGTGAATACATCAAGCCGAAAAAGCCATCTTTCAAGGCCGTAGCAGTCGAACCGGCGGATAGCGCGGTCCTGTCCGGCGGCAAACCATCGCCCCATAAGATCCAGGGAATCGGCGCCGGTTTTGTTCCCAGTATCCTGCGTCGCGATTACATCGACGAGGTGATTACGGTCACCAACGACGATGCCATCAACATGGCACGGCGGCTTCCGCTGAAAGAGGGCCTGCTGGTCGGCATCTCTTCGGGAGCGGCTGTGGTCGCGGCATTGCAGGTGGCTCGACGTCCTGAAAATGCCGGGAAATTGATTGTTGTGGTTCTGCCTTCGTTCGGCGAGCGCTACCTGAGTAGTATCCTCTTCGAAGGACTCCGGAACCAGGCGTTGCAGATTCCCACGGCGCAACTTCCGGATTGATCTTCAGTCTTCGATCTAGGACTCATGGCGCATCTGCTGTCGCTAATTCGCGAGGACGTCGCCAGCGTGCTCGAGCACGATCCCGCGGCCAAGTCGCGCCTGGAGATTTATCTCTGCTACTCCGGCCTGCATGCGGTGTGGTTCTATCGCATCAATCACTGGTTGTGGAGCCACAATTTCTTTCTGCTGGCGCGGTGGTTGTCGCAGGTCGCACGCTGGCTGACTGGGATTGAAATCCATCCCGGAGCGCAGATCGGCAGACGTTTATTCATCGATCATGGTGTGGGTGTGGTAATCGGCGAGACCGCCGTGGTCGGTGACGACGTTACGCTCTATCAAGGTGTGACGCTCGGTGGAACCGGCAAGGAACGGGGGAAGCGGCATCCGACGCTTCTGGACAACGTGGTGGTCGGCGGCGGAGCGAAAATTCTGGGCAATATCACGGTTGGTCGCAATTGCCGGATCGGCGCGGGATCGGTCGTGCTTCGCGATGTGCCTGACGATTCGACCGTGGTGGGCGTGCCGGGACACATCATTTTTCGAGAAGGCAAACGCGTGGTCATCACCGATCCCAAGCAGATTAGCGATCCTCTGTCCGAGGCCCTGGCCGCGGTCGCGACCGAAGTGAATAAATTAGCGGAGCGAGTGCGTCAACTGGAGGGCACGGGCGGACGCGAGCCGCTTTCTGCATCCCTGAAACGCATCATGGAAGATATTGACTATCAGATTTAGAAGCGCCTAATTTACTGGTGTAGTGAAACGTTGACACAGAGTTAAGCTAATTTGGCTTGCATTCAAAGCCGTTTTGTGGCCCCGACGGATCGTAGGTCATGTCCTGGAGTAACTTTAACCATCCGGGGCCGCAACTTAAAATTCGCGAGTCGAAAGCCGCAATTACGGGTTTAGGTAAAGGGAACTCTCATTTCGCCGAAAGGCTTACCAGAGGAGAACTATGAAGACTGCACGACATTGCGCCGTAATCGTGTTATTTGTTGCTGCCTACGCCACGCTAACCTTCGCCGATGAGCATCCGGCATACCTCCACGCCCTCACCGACCTGCGCCATGCCCGAGCTCATCTGGAGAAAGGGACATGGTCCGGCCGCATGGATAGGGAAGAAGATCACGCCATTGCCGAGATCGATAAGGCGATCGACGAAATCAAGCGCGCTGCCATCGATGATGGGAAGAACCTCAATGATCACCCGGCGGTCGACGCCCACATGGGACACAAGGGGCGCTATCACCGGGCTCTGGAGTTGCTTGACAAGGCTCATCATGACATCTCGGAAAGAGAGACTGACGATTTTGCTCATGGATTGCGGCGTCGTGCCCTGGACCACATCGACGAAGCACACCACATCGTCGAACACCTGATCGAGCAAGCCGCCGATTAACGCTGAGTGATTCGGTGGAGAGCCGAGCGCTCTCGTCCGGCTGCACGGGCGAGGGCGCCCGTGCCTCCACCATTAAATGCAGCTACAACCAACCTTCGCTTTATCAGCGCCTCAACAACAGTACTCCCCTTTCCGGTGCACCCACGTATGATTGACTGTTTCGGGTTGAGACTTCTCGCGGATGAAATACGGCTTTGTAATCGATAACCGCAAGTGCATCGGATGCCACGCTTGTACGGTGGCGTGCAAGACCGAGAACCAGGTGCCGGTGGGCGTGAACCGGACCTGGGTCAAGTACGTGGAGAAAGACGTTTTCCCCAACACGCGCCGCGTATTTCAGGTCACGCGCTGCAATCATTGTGAGAAGCCTCCTTGCGTCGCGATTTGTCCTGTGACGGCGATGTACCAGCGCAAAGACGGAATTGTCGATTTCAATTCCGAGCGCTGCATTGGCTGCAAAGCCTGCATGCAGGCGTGTCCCTACGATTCCATTTACATGGACCCGGACGATGGCACTGCCGCGAAGTGCCACTTCTGCGCGCATCGCACCGAGGTCGGGCTGGAACCGGCGTGTGTGATCGTGTGCCCGGAACACGCCATTATTGCCGGAGATCTGAGCGATCCTCAAAGCGAAGTGGCGCTGCTGGTGGCGCACGAGCCGGTGCGCGTGCGCAAGCCCGAGCAGGGAACTCAGCCCAAGCTCTATTACATCGATTCCGATGAGAGCGCGATTGTTCCGACCGCGGCGCGCCATGAATCGATTTACATGTGGTCGCAGCGGAATGCTGCCGTGCATGGTGGGGGCGCCGTTTATCCGACCGACAGCCCCTTGCTGCGAAAGAATGCTCTCGCGGCCTATGACGTTTCTCACGCGCGTCCGTGGGGATGGCAAGTGCCGGCCTATTGCTGGACCAAGTCGATCGGATCGGGCGCGCTCGCTGTGCCGGCTATCGCAATGGCGCTTGGAAGATTGTCGGGCGATCGGGTCCGCGATATCGCGCTGGCGACGGTCGCGCTGCTGTTCACGGCGCTCACCACGGTGCTGCTGGTTTGGGATCTCGATCACAAGGAACGATTCCTGCGAGTGGTATTCACGCCGCAAAGTAAATCGTGGCTGGCGCGGGGCGCCTTCATTCTGATTGCGTATAGCGGCCTGTGCGGGGTGTTCTGGTTGGCGGCGGTGGCGCGGGTTTCGGTTGCTACTTCAATTTTGTTGTGGCCTACGGTACTGGTAGGATTCTGCGCCGCAGCCTATACCGCGTTTCTCTTCGGACAATGCGAAGGGCGCGACCTGTGGCAAACGCCGGTGCTGCCCGCACATTTGATTGTTCAGGCATTGCTCTGTGGATCGGCGGTACTGATGTTGCTTCCGGACGCAGTCGGCGGTTCGGCGCAGGCTGTGTCAGTCGCGGTTCCCACGCTGATAATCAGTTTAGTTCTGCACTTGCTCATGATGCTCCGCGAGATCGCAATTCCTCACGCGACCGACAACGCGAACTATGGGGCTCGACTGATGACTCACGGTCCGTTTGCGCGTGCATTTTGGGGCGGTGCGGTGGTGTTCGGCGCGATGATTCCGCTGGTGCTGCTATTGACTAGTCCTCTGTTCGGCGCGTCCAACCGTTTCGCAGCAGGAGTGGCCAGCTTACTGGCTTTAATCGGGCTTTTGATTTTTGAATGGTGCTTCGTGATGGCCGGACAAAGCGTGCCCAACAGTTAATCTCCGTAGAGACGCGGCTTGTCGCGTCTCCGGCAGCGGACGTGGCGCATGCGGAGACGGGGCAAGTCCCGTCTCTACAGCATTATTCATTAAGGGTTGAAGGGATTTGGAGATTCAGCAATGACGGATTTTAAGCGCGACGGCAGTCACCTCTCGTCCTACCCGCCGGTCGAAAAGTGGGACGATTGGGTCGAGTACGATGCTGAAGCCTGGCCGCGCCGCGTCAAGAAGCATTACCAGCTTGTTCCCACCATTTGTTTCAACTGCGAGTCGGCGTGCGGACTTCTCGCCTACGTCGATAAAGATACCGGACAAGTCACGAAGTTCGAGGGCAACCCGAAGCATCCCTCCAGTCGCGGACGCCTTTGCGCGAAAGGCCCGGCGACGATCACGCAGATTCATGATCCCGATCGCATCCTTTATCCGATGAAGCGCTCCGGTCCGCGCGGCGGCGGAAAATGGACGCGGACTTCCTGGGACGAAGTGCTGGAGACTTTCGGCGCGCGCATCCGCAAAGCGTTTCAGGAAAATCGTGGCGAAGAAGTGATGTATCACGTGGGACGGCCGGGCCACGATTTCATCATGGAGCGCACCTTGCAGGCGTGGGGCATCGACGGCCACAACTCGCATACGAATGTGTGCTCGTCATCGGCGCGACTTGGATATTTGCTCTGGCACTATGCCGACCGTCCTTCGCCCGATCACGCTAACGCCCGCTTCATCCTGCTGCTCTCGGCGCATCTTGAGTCCGGGCACTATTTCAATCCGCATGCGCAGCGCATTATCGAAGGAAAAATGGCGGGAGCCAAACTGGCCGTGATGGACCCTCGCCTTTCGAATACGGCGAGCATGGCGGATCACTGGATGCCGAGCTATCCGGGCACGGAAGCGGCGGTTCTGCTGGCGATGTCGATGGTCATTCTTGGGGAGAACCGGTTCGATGCCACCTTCGTGAAGAACTGGACGAATTGGGAAGAACTCGAAGTCGGTGGATTTTCTGCCAAGGGGCAGAGTTTCGAGGCGCTGATCGAAGCGCTGAAGCGGCACTACGCGAAGTTCACTCCAGAGTTCGCGGAAAAAGAAAGCGGAGTGAAAGCGGAAGTAATCGTCAAAACGGCGCGCGAGATCGCGAGCGCCGGCAGCCGCTTCGCTTCGCATCTTTGGAGAGGCAGCGCGTCCGGCAATCTGGGCGGATGGCAGTCCGCGCGCGCCTTGATGCTGCTGCATGTGCTGACCGGCTCAGTCGGGACTCCGGGCGGACACAATTTGAATTCGTGGAACAAATTTGTGCCGCGCCCGTTCAAGAATCCGCCGCCGCAGAAACGCTGGAACGAACTGCTTTACCCGCTGGAGTGGCCCCTGTGCATCCATGAAATGTCGCCTTTGCTCCCGCACTTTTTGAAGGAAGGCCGGGGCCGCATCGAGGCTTATTTCACTCGTGTATTCAATCCTGTCTGGACTTATCCGGACGGATTTTCCTGGATCGAGATGTTGCGCGACGAAGAGAAGGTTGGCTTGCACGCCGCATTGACGCCGACCTGGAGCGAGACTGCGTGGTTTGCGGATTATGTTTTGCCCATGGGCTTCAGTTCCGAACGTCACGACCTGATGAGCCAGGAGTCCTATGCTGGAAAGTGGATCGGCTTTCGCCAGCCCGTGCTGCGCGTTCTGCAGGAAAGGGAAGGGAAGAAAATCGATTACACCTATCAGGCGAATCCTGGAGAGGTTTGGGAGGAGGATGAATTCTGGATCAACCTTTCCTGGGCGATCGATCCTGATGGTTCGATGGGAATTCGGCAGTGGTTTGAGTCTCCCTATCGCCCCGGAGAGAAGTTGAAGGTCGACGAATACTACGGTTGGATTTTTGAAAACTCGGTTCCGGGATTGCCGGAAGCCGCCGCCAAGGAGGGATTGAAGCCGCTGGAATACATGCGCAAGTACGGTGCGTATGAAATAACCACCGACGTCTATAGGCTGAACGAGGAGCCAGTGGCGCCTGCCGATCTCTCGGGATCGAAAGTGGAAGCGAGCGGCGTCGTCACTAAAGAAAGCAAAGCGGTGGGCGTGATGGTCGACGGCCAGGCGGTGGTTGGTTACAAGACGCCGTCACGAAAGCTTGAATTGTTCTCGAAAACGATGGTTGATTGGAAGTGGCCTGAATTCGCGCTTCCGGAATACTATCGCAGCCACATTCATCGCTCGGCGCAGGCGGCGTCGATGGGAAAGACGGCGGAGGACTTCGATCCGCGATACATGCCACTCGTGGAATGGCCAAAGGATGCTAAGGGCGATGTGTACACGCTGCTGCCGATTTTTCGCTTGCCGCATCTTATTCACACGCGATCGGGAAACTCGAAGTTTCTTTATGAGATTGCTCACAAGAATCCGCTGTGGTTGAATCCGGTGGATTCTCAGAAGATCGGTGAAGTTCGTACCGGCGATTTAGTCAAAGTCCATACCGAAATCGGATTCTTCGTGTTGCACGCGTGGATCACCGAGGGTCTGGCGCCGGGCGTGGTGGCCTGCTCTCACCATATGGGACGCTGGCGCCTTAATAAGGATGATCAGCTCGAACGCATGTCGAGCGCATGGGTCGATCTGCAGGAAGTCGGCAAAGGACAATGGAAGATGCGCCAGACTTCGGGCGTGGAACCCTACGAAACGTCCGATCCCGATACGAAGCGAGTCTGGTGGAGCGATGCCGGGGTGCACCAGAACCTTACATTTCCGGTGCATCCCGACCCGATCACGGGCATGCACTGCTGGCACCAGATGGTGCGCGTGGAGCGGGCCGGCGCCGACGACCGCTACGGCGATATATTCGTCGATACCAATCTTTCGTTTGCGGTCTATCAGCGATGGAAGGCGCTTACCCGTCCTGCGCCGGGACCTGGCGGGCTCCGGCGTCCGCTGTGGATACCGCGGGTGCACCGTCCGCAGGAAGCGGCGTTTTATATGAAGAAAGGGTAGTTGACACTCTGGAAGAAAGACTGAGCCGTGCGACGCAACGTTGTAAAATACAAATATGCCGTTACCATCAGGAAATCCCACGTTCAACAAAAAACGTACCCCTCCGCCAGACGAGACTTTTGAAGAAGCGGCTTATCTGAAGGCGCTGGGCGAAAAGCAGAAAGTCGTGAGCCTGAAGCTGGCCGACGGGGAAGTCGTCCGGGGCTGGATCGAGTACTACGATAAAAATATGGTGCGCGTGACTCGGGAGAATGGCCCGAACCTGTTCATCTTCAAGCACGAGATTGTTTATATCGCGGAAGATGGGAAGAAAAAGTAGGGCGCGTTCGGCACCTGGTGCCCAGCACTCTTGACCAATCCCGGAAATGAAAGTCTGAAGTCGCATGCCAGTCCAACCATCCCTCGACCTGATCTCTCCGATGCAGGCGATGGCGCGCGAAGCGGGCGGCCTGGTGATGGACTATTTTCGGCAGCACGTGAAGATTGAATATAAGGGCGACGTGGACCTTGTCACGGTCCCCGATCGCAAGTCCGAGGCGCTAATTCTGGAAAGAATTCGCCACCAGTTTCCGACGCATGACGTGATGGGCGAAGAGGGAACCCGCATCGAAACCGGCAGTGAATACAAATGGTATGTTGATCCGCTCGATGGCACGACGAATTTTGCTCACGGCTATCCCGTGTTTTGCGTTTCGCTCGGGGTCGAGCGCCGGGGCCAACGGGTCGCGGGAGTGATTTATGATCCGACTCGCGACGAGATGTTCGCCGCCGAACTGGGCAGCGGTTCGCGCCTGAACGACTCGGCAATCCACGTATCGGCCACATCGAACCTGGGAGAGTGCCTTGTCGGTACCGGCTTCCCGAGCCAAAAGCGGCATAAAAACCCGAATATCTATTTCTATCACCAGCTCACTTTGCGCACGCACGGGGTGAGGCGCGCGGGGTCGGCCGCGATTGATCTGTGCAATGTCGCATCGGGGCGGTATGACGGTTTTTGGGAATTTAATCTCAATCCCTGGGATACGGCGGCCGGGGTGCTGATTGTCGAAGAAGCCGGCGGCAAAGTGACGAACTTTTCGGGCGGCCCGTTCCAGATCGCGAGCCGCGAGACGCTGGCGTCGAATGGCTTGGTGCATGACGCGCTCCTGCATGAGTTCCAGGAAATCTTTGCCGGCCGTGGATTGGAAGCGTTGCCCAGTCCGGTCACTTACGCGAGCGGTCGAGAACGCTAAGTGTTAACTTTGGAACGTTAATGCTGGAACGTAAATGTCGGAAGAGGACGGGCGAGGGCGCCCGTCGCTCCGCCGTCGCGCAAGCGTTACAATTAAGCACGTGATTTCATCTCTGCTTGAACGCAAGATCGAAAAGCGTCCTGACAAAGTGCGGCTGCAAGGGCGCATTTTATTTCTCACCGAAGATCCCGAGTTGATCAAAAAACAGTTGGCGGGCTGGGACCTGCCGTGGGACACGAAAAATCCGGCCAGCAACCCAAAACTTCGCGACGACATTTCTACCGACGAGATCACTCCCGCGCACTACTGCTTCTACTTTGATCGGACGCTAGGCGAAATTCCCTACGCTGGATTGCGATGCGGCAACACGCTTCCGGTCGGGCGCGGCGATGTAAAGAAGGGCGGCTTTGTCTGCTCGGTAAGCGGGAAGCGGCGCGGCAAAGGCTCGAGCCGCGAGCAGTCGCCTTATGCCGAGATGTGCGCCGGGATTCAAGTCGCGATCGCGGAGAATATTGAGCGCATCTACAAGCAGAATTGCCAGAACCTCGGGCTGCTGACATCGACCAACTTTTCCCTGATTGACCAGATTCGCGCCGGGGAGGAAATCCTGCTCAGTGAATTCACCGCCGGGGAAGATGAGATTACGAAGCAGGTAATCGAGTACGGCGGATTGTTTCCGTTTAATGTTGCGCGTATGCAGGGGAAGGTGTTTTTGCCGCCGATCACGACTCGGGCGCGGGCGATGACTTTGGCGGAGAAGATTTTTGCGGCGCACATGACTTCAGCTTCATCGGCGAGTGCCTTGGCTGGAACGGGGCAGAGCCCCGTCTCCACACGGTTTGTTCAGCCGGGAGATACGGGGTTCACTTCCGTCGATCTGCGCTTCAGTCATGAGTACGTCACGCCCATGGCTTCTATTTTCTACGAGCAGTATGTCGGCAAGGATGTTCCGGTGAACGACGCTTCCAGCATCCGCTTCTTCCGCGACCATCTCACCTTCCTCGATGAAGTGATCTCGGAGGAAAAGAAAAAGATGGGGTTGCTCGATTTGGCGACGCAGCTCAAGTTGAAGCAGGAAGACTTCGCGAAGCAGCAGGGAATCAAACTGCATGGCGAACTGGCCGACCGTAAGGGCTCGGAGGGCATCTGCCACTCCGTGATGCTGGAGACCTATGCGCTGCCCGGGCAGGTGAACGTGGGATCGGATTCGCACACGCCGCATGTCGGCGCCATCGGGTGCATCGCCTTCGGCATCGGGACGACCGACGTATTCAACTCCTGGATTACGAAAGACGCTCGGGTCAAGGTGCCGGAGTCGGTCAAGATCGTGATTCGGGGCAAGCGGCATGCGAACGTTACGGCGAAGGATTTCATTCTGAAGATTCTTTCCCTCGATTACGTGCGCAGCGGTAAGGCGCTGGCGAAAGTGATGGAGTACGCGGGGAAAGCGGTTGAGGCGCTATCGGTGGATGAGCGCGCCACCATGACCAATATGGCCGCGGAAATCGGTGGCTTTACCGGCATCGTGGCGCCGGATGAAAAGGTGGTCGAATTTCTGATGGAACGCCGGGGCCTGCAACGCGCCGAGATCGAGAAGATGATCGAAGGCCTGCAGAGCGATCCGAACGCCGAATACGCGGAGGTGATCGAACTCGACGCGGCTGAGATCACACCCATGGTCGCCACTCCGGGCGATCCGGGCAACGGCAAGTTCGTCCGCGACCTCAGCGCGCGCGTGCCGATTGAAATCGCCTATGGTGGAACCTGTACTGCGGGGAAGAACGAAGACATGGACATGTATGCGGCGGTGCTCGCCGACGCGCTGAAGCGCGGAAAACGAATTTCGAAGAATGTCGACTTCTGGATTCAATTCGGCTCGCAGGAGACGCGCGAATATTCGAAACGCCGAGGCTACATCGAAATTTTCGAGAAGGCCGGCGCGCACGTGATCGAGCCCAGTTGTGGGGCGTGCATCAACGCGGGGCCGGGAGTATCGACGCGTCCCGAGCAGGTAGTGATCAGCGCGCAGAATCGAAATTTTCCGGGACGCAGCGGGCCGGGGCAAATGTACCTGGCGTCGCCGCTGACCGTGGCCGCGAGCGCGGTGGCTGGCTATATTGTCGAGTATGAACCCTCGGACGCGATGGTCCTGCACTAGATCCCGTACTAGATCCCCAATTTAAGACAGTTCTACTCCGCCGCCGGGAAATTATCACTGCCGGCCGGTTCAGGCATCACTGCATACGCGCCGATAGCGCGTTTCAATTACATGCGGCGATGTCCGATGCGACTCAGGTTTCCAGCGCGGGTTGTGAGCCGCAGAGCGTAAGCCGCAAATCGTCAGCCATGACGGTGTACAATGTACGCTAAAGCACATTCAAGAGAACGCTTCCCGTTCATTAAGCGCCAATGCTACCCGTCTTTCTGGCGCTCCCGAATTCTCCCATCAACCCAGCAATCAGCAAAGCGGCGCTTTGCGGAATCGCGAATCACTTCATGAAAATCCTGCTCTATAACCCCGACAACGGGGTCACGCGCAATTTCATGCCGCACCTCTGGATGTTTCTGCTCCAGGCGCTCACGCCATCCGGCCATGAAGTGCTGCTGGTGGATGGCAACGCCCAACCCATGGATGAGGCGGGGATCGCGCAATTTGTGCGCGACAACGACATTGGGCTCGTCGGCATCGGCGCCATGACACGGATGATCGCGAAGGCGTATCGCATGGCGGATGCGGTTCGAACCACGGGGGTTCCGGTAGTGATGGGCGGACCGCACGTGACAGAGATGGCCGACGAAGCACTCGGCCGCGATGGCGGACCGCGCCACGCCGACGCGGTGGCCCTGGGCGAAGCCGATGCGACCTGGCCGCGGATTGTTGAGGATGCCGCGCGCGGCGAATTGAAGGAAGTTTATGCGCCGGTGGATGCATTTGGCCAGGAGAGCAAGCCGTCGCTGAAGGATTACCCGGTGATTCCGTGGCAGTCGATCGATCTCAAGCAGTTCAACCTGATACCGAGCGCCGCGACCTCGATGCTGCAGAAAATCGGGGAGGGCTGGGGAACATTTCGCATTATTCCGGTAGAGTCCGGGCGAGGGTGCCCTTATGGCTGCGAGTTCTGCACGGTGACGGGATTTTTCGGCGATTCCATTCGTTTCCGCACCAACGAGAGCGTGGTGAATGAACTGTTACTGCTGAAGGCGCGCGCCCGCAGCGAGAAGGGGCAAATGGCGGTCTTCTTTATCGACGATAATTTCGCCATCAACGTCAAGCGCACGAAGTCGCTGCTGCGCGACATCATCGCCGCCGGAGCGCAGTGCCACTGGGTGGCGCAGATCAGCGCCAATTTATTGCGGGACGAAGAATTGGTCGATCTGATCGCCGCTTCCGGAGGCAAGTGGATTTTTATCGGCATGGAGTCGATTGATCCCGCTAATCTGAAAGACGTCAACAAGGGCTTCAACAAGCCCGGTGAATATGCGGCGGTGCTGGAGCGGCTGGCGCAGCGCAATGTGTACGCCATCACATCATTTATTTTTGGCATGGACAACGACACCGTGGGAGTCGCGGAGAGAACTCTCGGGCAAGTGCGGACCTGGCCTCCCGGTCTGCCGATCTTCGGTCTGCTCACACCGTTGCCCGCAACCCCGTTGTATACGCGGCTGGAGAAAGCCGGCCGGCTGACCCGGCCCAAGCATTGGCAGGAGTTCATTCCGTTTGCGATGGCGCACACGCCGCTGAAGATGTCTATCGAAGAGGCGCATGATGAAGTGAATCAAGGCTGGGCTCAGGCCTATAGTCCCGAGGCACTGGCGCAGGCGGTCGAGTCGCTGAGCGACCAGCCGCTGGGTTATCGCATCAACATCTTCCTGGCGCGACTCTGTTTCCGCGGCATCTATTTCCCCATGATGGGGAAAAGGGCGTGGGCGAAGGTGATCGCGCAAAATCGGCGAACCATCTTCAAACTGGTAAGGGCGGGGTTCAAGCACGATGCGTGGCGAGGCGCGCCCGCGAGAATTCCCGCCAATTCGGTGCCGCATGCAGAGGTGTGCGAACCGATCGCACACGGTGCGAAGGGGTAAGCCGATCAGCCGGGAGATTGCCTTTCCCGCCAACTGAAAGCCCTAATACGCTTTTGAACCTTGGAAATCTGCTGCTGAGTGTGGCTGCCTGTACCGATAGCCGCCTTCTTGCTAGAATCGTAGGTTCAGTCAACCTCTTTGCGCCCGAGGAGCATGAGATCTTATGACCTACGTTATTGCCGAACCCTGCATCGGAACCAAAGACACCGCCTGTGTTGACTCTTGTCCGGTGGACTGCATTCATCCCAAGAAGGACGCAGAAAAGTTCGGCACCGAAGAGATGCTGTATATCGATCCGGTGGAATGCATCGACTGCGGCGCCTGCGTTCCCGTGTGTCCGGTCTCGGCTATCTTCGCGCTCGACGATCTCCCGGAAAAGTGGAAAGAGTACACCGAGCGGAATGCGAAGTACTTCGGGCGGTAAGACAGCTTTCAGCTCTCAGCTTTCAGCCGAGTCCGGTGCCGAGAGCGTTTGGTTCTCACTGAGAACTGAAAGCTGACGGCTGACGGCTGCCTACATTACAATCATCCATTACCTGTAGACATCCATGGCGCTGAAGGAGTCGGAAGCGATCGTCCTGCGCACGTATCCGCTGCGCGAATCCGACTTGCTGGTTACGCTCTTTACCCGCCTGGAGGGCAAAGTGAAAGGGGTGGCGCGTGCGGCCATGAAGTCGAGACGCCGCTTCGGAGGCGCGCTCGAGCCGCTCACGTATGTGCGGGCGTTTTACGACGACCGCGAGCGGCAGGAACTGGCGCGACTTGATTCCTGTGAAGTGATCGAGTCGCCGATGGCGAGCGAGGTCAGTTATCCGCGAGCGACGGCACTGGCGCATGTCGCGGAGCTGCTCGACGAGTTGATGCCTGACCGCGAGGCGAGCGACGCGGTGTTTCGGTTGAGTCTGGCGGTTCTGCAGGAACTGCGTGGTCAGACGTTGTGGATGCCGCTCACGTATTTTGAATTGTGGATGACGCGGCTCATGGGATTTCTGCCGGAGTTTGCGGAGTGCATCGTTTGTGGCGGCGCACTCAACGGCAGCCGGGCGTTCTACCATGCGCTCGCCGACGGCTTGGTATGCCTGGACGACAAACGCGTGGCATCGTCGGAACTGTCGTCGGAATCGCGAAAGATTGCGGCGCAGATGCTGCGATCGCGCGTTTCGGAATTTTCCGGGATTGATTGGCCGAAAGCGGTGGGAGCGGACCTGCGCAAGTTTCTTCTCCAGATTCTGGAACGGCACATCGAGAAGAAGCTGGTGACGGCGGGAATGCTGGAGAAGATCAGCGGCTAACTTTCATGTCTTTTTGCAAAGTCTGGTAAAGCGTGAACTCATCCAAATCCAATTCGCTGACCTTTCAGGAACTCATCCTCAAGCTGCAGGCTTTCTACGCCGAGCGCGGAGCCGTCATCCAGCAGCCCTATGACGTTGAAGTGGGCGCCGGAACCATGGCTCCGGAGACGTTCCTTCGCGTGCTGGGGCCGAATCCTTATAAAGTTGCCTATGTGCAGCCTTCGCGGCGTCCCGCCGACGGGCGTTACGGGGAGAACCCCAACCGGTTGTTCAAGCATTTGCAGTTGCAGGTAATTCTGAAGCCACCGCCGGAAAACGTGCAGGAACTCTACCTGGAATCGCTCGGCGCAATCGGCATTGACCTGCGGCAGCACGACATAAAGTTTGAAGAAGACAACTGGGAGTCTCCTACGCTGGGCGCATGGGGCATCGGATGGCAGGTTATGCTCGATGGCCTCGAGGTCACGCAGTTCACCTACTTCCAGCAATGTGGCGGCGTGGATCTTGATCCAATTTCCGCCGAACTCACATACGGTCTGGAGCGGCTGTGCGCTTTTCTGCAGGACGTGGATTCAATCTACGATATCGTGTGGGCGCGCGACCCGGAGACGGGCAGGGAAGTGAAGTATGGAGACGTGCGTCTGGCCGACGAGCAGCAGTTCTCGGTGTACAACTTCGAGGCGGCGGATGTGCAGAGCGCGTGGAAGCATTTCGAACTCTGCGAGGCGGAATGCAAGGCGCTGCTCGATCGCTACGCTGCGTTAAGTAAGCATAAAGAGGAGAGCGACGGCGATGGCATCATGCGCGAAAAGTCTCGTTTCCCCCTGCTGGGCGCCTATGATCTGTGCCTGAAATGCTCGCACTACTTCAATATTCTCGATGCGCGGGGCGCAATTTCGGTGACCGAACGCGTCGGGGTAATCGCGCGCGTTCGGGCATTAGCTGTGGGGATCGCCAAAGCCTGGATGGATCAGCAGTACGGGACAGAGAAAAAAATTGAGAAGAGCGTTGACGTTTCTAAGGCGGCGAAAAAAGAGAAGCAACGCAAGCTTGCTCCTGTGGTCACATAGAATCAAATATGCCTGACTTTTTACTTGAGATCGGATGCGAAGAAATCCCGGCGAGGATGATTGACGCTGCTGCTCGCGAGTTGCACGAGCGCGTACACTCGCTGTTACGGCGCGAGCGTCTCGAGCCTGCCGGAGCGATTTCGCATCTCGACACGCCGCGCCGTCTGGCAGTCCTTGCTTCCGGCATTTCCGCTTCGCAACCGGACATTACCGAGCAGGTGAACGGTCCCTCCGCGCAGATCGCCTTTAAAGATGGACAGCCGACCCCGGCAGCGCATGCGTTTGCCAAGAAGGTCGGCGTGGACGTCGACAAACTCGAAAAGGTCAGCACTCCCAAGGGAGAATACCTGGCCGCTACGGTCACGCGAAAAGGCCGCACCGCCGCCGAGATTCTCGCCGAGGCTCTTCCCAAAGAAATTTCCACGCTCTACTGGCCTAAGAATATGTACTGGCGAAAGCGTGGGGAAGTGTTCGTTCGTCCGGTGCGCTGGCTGGTGGCGATGCTCGATGAGCAAGTTGTCCCGTTGAAATTATTCGGCATCGACGCCGGCAAAATTTCCCGCGGACATCGCATCATTGGCCGCAGCGCCGCTGTCGCCATCTCCAAGCCCAGCGCCTATGTTGACGCCCTGCGCAGCGCAAAGGTACTGGGCGCAGCCGAGCGTGAGCAGGTGATCCGCCAGGCGCTCGATGCCGCCACCCGCACCATCCCCGGAGCGCGCTGGCGCGAAGACAAGCCACTGGTGGCGACGGTCGTCAATCTGACGGAATTTCCTTCGGTCATTCTCGGCAGCTTCGATCCGGAATTTCTCGATCTGCCGGAGGAGGTCCTGGTCACGGTGATGCGTGATCACCAGAAATATTTCGCCATCGACGATGCCAACGGGAAACTGCTGCCTCATTTTCTGGCCGTGCTCAACACGGCAGCCGACTCCGATGGATTGATCCGACACGGCAACGAACGGGTTTTGCGCGCTCGCTTCAACGATGCTCGCTTCTTCTGGCAGACGGACCAGAAACAGACTCTTCGCGAGCGCGTCCATTTGCTGCGTAATGTCACCTTCCAGAAAGATCTTGGCAGCTACTATGACAAGACGATGCGCGTGCAACGCATGGCCAGCTGGCTGGCCGAGACGGTGAAGCAGAGCGGCGTGGCGATTCGGCCCGGCGTCGTCCACAAGGCGGCGCTACTGGCGAAGACCGATTTGACCACGGAACTGGTCAAGGAGTTCACCGAGCTGCAGGGAATTGTGGGCGGTCTTTATGCGCGAGTGCAGCAACTCGACGAGGACATGAGGACCGACGTGCAGCAGGAAATTTCGCGGGCCATCTACGATCATTACAAGCCTGAGTCGATGGAAGACGACGTCCCCGCGACTGCCGAGGGCGCGGTTCTTTCGATCGCCGATAAGGCCGATTCGATCGCCGGGATGTTTGCGCTCGGTTTAATTCCCAGCGGGTCGAAGGATCCGTTCGCGCTGCGCCGCCAGGCCAACGGAATCGTGAAAACAATCGCCGAACATAAACTGCCGCTCCGTATTTCGGAGATTATGGCCGACGCGCGGGCTCGATATAAAGGTTCCGAGGCGGAAAAGAAGTTCTCGAACGCCGCCTACTCCGAATCGGTGCGCGGCTTCTTCCGCGAGCGCCTCGAGTTCTACTTGAAGGATGCGCGTGGCTACGCCTATGACGTGGTCAGCGCCGTGCTCGCTGTCGACTCCGACGACGTCGTGGACGCCGGCGCCCGGGCTGAGGCGGTGAGCAAAGTGCGGGGTTCGGCCGACTTCGAATCAATTTCGTCAGCCTTCAAGCGTATGAAGAACATACTGCGTCAAGCCGCTGAAAAGACGAAGGTTGTTGCGATGCGCGTTGATCCCGCCAGCCTGCAACACGATTCCGAAAAAGAATTGTTCGCGCAGATTCAGATCGCGGAGGTTGTCAAGAAACTGGCTGCGGAGCACAAATATGAAGAGGCGCTACGCGAGATCGCGAAGTTACGTCCCGTGATCGACAACTTTTTCAACACTGTCATGGTCATGGTTGACGACGAACATCTGCGTGCCAATCGCCTGGCGCTGTTGCAGACCGTGGTCAAGGAATTCTCCACGATCGCGGATTTCTCGGAGATCGTGACCGAAGGTAAGGAATCTACGAAATAGAACTCCAACTCCCGTCGCAGAACCTTACTGCACTTTCTGCAGCCGGTTGATCAGTTTCTGCGCCAGATTTTCTTCAGATTCGGACCATAGCAAGCGTCCGGTTGCCCCCGCATTTTTTTCCGCCCTGGCGGTGAATTCCACGAGTTTCTGGACGTTGGCGCGGACGTTACGCTCCGCCTCGGAAGTGAACTCGACTTCTTCGTGCAGGAAGGACGAGTCCAAACCGAAATCAATTTGAATGTGGCCGACCTGTTCCGCCGCGCCCTCTTCAAATTCCGTCCCTTGCGCGATCACACGCACCAGGGACGGCTCCAGCACCCATTTCGCTGCGCGCTCGGGAGGAGTCCACAGATCCCAATATGCTTCGAAGCCATAGGCATAGTCGTCATGAAGAAGCTCCGCGACTTCTGCGACGGCTTCTTCCGGCGCTACTCCCGGCTGGAAGCGACGCTCAAGAATAGTGGGCTCGCTCCACGAGACTGGCTGGATTGCGGCGTAGGTGATCCCGTCCCGTGCCGGAGAGAACGGAATTTGCCGAAGCACGCTGACGGTTCGCGTCAGAATCTCGGGCTCATCAAAGCTAGGAAACCACAGACTCAAATAAAGGGAATCGCCCATGGACATATTCTAAATGGCAGGCAAGAATTCATGTCGAGGCCATTTCTACATGTACGGCAGTCGCACACGTACGTGGCAGCCTTTTGTTCCGTTTAGGTTGGATAGTTCAATCGACCCTTGATGCGCTTCCGCCACCTGGCGCGAGAGTGCCAGGCCTATGCCGCTTCCGCCGGGCTTGGTGGTATAGAACGGTACAAACGCATTGCTCGGGTTGAGGAGTCCGGGGCCGTTGTCATCGATGGTCAGCACAAGGTTGTGGTCTTCGACTTTCCAACTTAGAGTCACCTCCAGTTGGGAGGTGTGCGCGCCGTTTGCGGAATCGGTGGCGAAGTAGCGCGTTGCGGCAGGCTCAAGAACCGCTTCGACCGCATTGCGAACTAAATTGATCAGCATTTGTTCAATCTGGTCAGGATCCACGATCAGCGTCACATCCGGACCTGGGATCATTTTGACCGCCAGCCGGGTTTCAAGGAATACGACACGTTCCACGATGGGGGCCAGCGCGACACTCCTGAGTGCAGGTGGCGGCATTTGCGCCAATTGCCGATACGCCTGCAGAAACCGGTTGAGCGACGCGGAACGTGTCTCAATGATTTCCAAGCCTCGCTCAAAATCATGGCGCTGTTCGGAAAGATCGGTTTGCGTCAGGCGGCTACGAAGGCTTCCCGCGATCGACTTGATAGGGGCGAGAGAGTTGTTGAGTTCGTGTCCGAGTACCCGGATCAACCGTTGCCACGCGCTGCGCTCCTCTTCCCGAAGCGCGCGGCTTACGTCCGACAGAACAACTAGCGTGTGCGGCACACCTTTTTCCCGAAATTTGCTTTGCCGTACCAACCAGCGGGCGTTCGGACTGTTGGCTGGCAAGGCCACGAGCGCCTCACTCGCCGCAGCGAGGCAATCGGCCAGGCCGATCTCGTCGGCAGTGCGTCCCAGAAGGCGAACCGCGGCTTGCTGGAGAAGTTTTTCGCCGGCGGGGTTCACCACTCGAAGCACACGGTCCGGGTCGAATGCGAACAACGGAGCATCGATTTCTTCCACGACGCGGCGCAGCAGCGCAGTCGCTTCGATGGCACGGATTCGCTGATCCGCAAGCAGATCGGCCAGAGCGTTGACTTCAAGTGAAAGCTCTCCCAACGCGTCGTCCGAGGTCGCTCCGCGTGCTCGAAAGGAATAATCTTCTTCGCGAAGCGCCGCCACTACATTTGCCAGTGTCTGCAATGGCCGCACCGTTTGCGCGTGTAAAGCCAGGGCTAACACCCACCAGACAAATAACTCCGCGAACAAGAGAGCCAACTTCGAATCCGTGGACCAGGGACGCAGCCAGATAAGAATGCCGCTGGTCAAAATTCCGGGTAAGGCGACGAACAGTGAGTAGAGGCTGATGCGATGCTCATAGTGGAGGCGAACCCGCTTGCGGCGACCCTTCCGCGTTGCTGCCTTGCCGCCGGTTTGCGGGCTAAAGGCCATACTTTTCCATGCGCCGATAGAGCGCACCCCGGCTCAGCCCCAGGGCTTCGGCAGCCTGGCTGATGTTCCCCTGAAAGCGCTGCAGAGCCTTTCGGATCAGGAGCGCCTCCACCGCCTCCAGGCTGAGCTCTTCGAGATTCTGGGCTTGCGGCCGCTGCAGATTCAGGCCGAGATCGGCGGGTTGAATCTCCTGTCCGCGACACATCAGGACGGCACGCTCCAGTGTGTGCTCAAGCTCTCGAACGTTCCCGGGCCATGAATATTGCGCCATGACTTGCAGTGCGGAGGCATCGAATCCGCTGACTTCGCGGCGATAACGGGACGCATAGCGGCGAAGAAAGTGGATGGCGAGCGTCCGAATATCCTCACGGCGCTCGCGCAGCGGAGGCACATGAATCTCCACAGTGTTGAGCCGAAACAGGAGATCCTCACGAAACTGGCCCGAAGAGCATGCGACCTGAAGGTCGGTATTAGTGGCCGAGATCAGCCGCAAGTCGATCTTTCTCGACCGCGAGGATCCCAGCCGCTCGATCTCGCCGGATTCCAGCACACGCAGTAATTTCGCCTGTTGCCTGATCGGCACATTTCCGATTTCGTCCAGAAAAATCGTGCCCCCGTCGGCCAGTTCGAAGCGCCCGATGCGATCGGTACGCGCGTCGGTGAAGGCGCCCTTCACGTGGCCGAAAAGTTCGCTTTCGAATAGTCCCTCCGCCAACGCGCCGGTATTTACCGCAACCATCGGGCGTGAAGCGCGTGAAGAAAGAGCATGCAGTGTTTGCGCAACCACTTCCTTACCGCTTCCGTGTTCGCCTGTAATAAGGACATTCGCGTCGGAGGGGCCAACCCGTGCAATCGCCTCCAGGACGGGCTGCATAGACGCCGCCGAGGCGATGAACTCCGGACGACCCTGAACCTGGAGAAGCCGGTTCTCCGCCGCGAGTCGCTCGGCGCGTTGGAGGGCGCGATGCAATTCGATTTGCGTCCGCAAAATGGCAAGCAGACGCTCGTTCTCCCAGGGCTTCTGGACAAAGTCTCGCGCCCCACGCCGCATGGCCTCCACCGCCAGTTCGACATTGCCCCAGGCGGTCATGACGATGACGGGAAGATTACTGTCGAGCGCCACGACTTCCGAAAGAAGGTCCAGGCCTTCCTGACCAGAAGTAGTGTCTCGCGTGTAGTTGAGATCGATCAGCAGCGCATCATAGGAGTCCGTGGCCAATGCCTGCCTGACTTCGCCGGGAGACTTGACGCTCTCCACCCGATAGCCCTGGGGACGAAGCAGCAGTTGGAGGGCTTCGAGGATGTGCGGTTGGTCGTCCGCCGCTAGAATGCAGGGCGCGCGATTCTCGTGGGGCTGGGAAGGCATGTTGGAAGACTCAAGCGAGCGGAGATCCTGCGGTTTGGCCGAAGTCGGCATGAGTTATGGAGACGAGGCGGTAACCGTACCGTTAACCGCATCCTCAATCAGCACTCCATTATGTTCCAAAGTTGTGCCGGTGGTGCGGTCAAGTTCGATCTTGGCTTTCTGGTAAGTGGTCATGGCGGTGACCAGGTCGAGTTCGGCCACCGAGAGATCGCGCTGCGCTGTCATGGTCTGGTAGCTTGAACCTGATCCCAGGTCCTGCTCCTTCTTTGTGATTTCGAATGTGCGTTCGGCCAGATCCCTCGCCTTGCGCGCGGAGTCAACTCGCGCGCGCGATTGTTCCAGAGCGTACTGCGCATTGCGCACTTCAATCCGAATCTGCTTTCTCAACTGCTCCTTGCGCAGACTGGCCTGCCGATACTCCAACTCGGAACGATACTGGTCGGCCTTGGCGACGCGGTTGCGAAACGGGATATTCAGGTTGAATCCGACGAAATAGTCCGGAGATGAATTGTTGAAAGCATTTTGCCAGCTGCCCCCCAGGTCGGTGGGGACGGTGGAGGTGACGGTGACGTCAGGGGGCACCAATCCGGCGAGACCACTGCCGCCATAGAAACCGATCAGCGAGAGGCTGGGCAAGAGTGCATTGCGCGCCGCCTTGCGGCTGATCTGCCGATTCGCCAGATCGACATCGGTCTCCAGCAGTTCGGGACGATTCTGCAATCCTTCCGCAATCAAGTCGAGAATCGGCTCACTGGCATTCGCTTCAGTGTTGTCAGTCTGCATGCGATCCGTCGGCACAACCGGCATCTCTCCCAGCGTAGGATCGTCAAGGCTCTTTGTCAGCGCGTTTTTCATCAACGATTCCTGGAGCTGAAGGTTCGTCCGGGCCACGGTCAAAGCCTGGTCCTGCCTGGAAACTTCGGCTTCGGCCTTCATCACGTCCATCTCCGGAATGCTCTCCAGTTGCAATTGCTTCCTGGCGTTTCCCAGAGTCTGATTGGCGAAGGCGAGAGATTGTTCATTCACGCGCGCCTGCTCGTAGGCGTTCACCAGGTCCCAATAAATATTCTCGATCTGGGTGACCGTGGCAATCACCTGGTCTTTGAAGGCGATGTCGGAGATCTTTTTGTTGTTCCTGGCGATGCGCAAGTAGCGCAGGTTCGGGCCAAAACCAAATCCGGCAAGAAGCTGCTGTTGGAAAGTGAAACGATAGTAAGAATTTAAAGCCGGCGACAGGAAGATTTCGGGGCTGTTGGTGGTCTGGCGACTGTTATTGAATTGAAAAGAAACCGTGGTCCCAGTAGAAAAGGCCTGCGAGTAGAGGGCATTCACTTGCGCCGTATTCAGCTGCAAGGACGGGACATTGTAGAGGACCTCGCTCGACTGCGGCAGCGTCAGGTGCTCAATTCCCATGTTCACACTCAGGGTCGGATCGTACGATGACACTGGAGTGCCCACGCCCAGGGTGGATTGGACCAGTCCTGACGCGCCGGCACCGGCGCCGCCGGCGCCGCTTGTCGTGCCACCGGCGCCCGCTCCCGGCGCTCCGGCGCCGAAGCCCCCAATTCCTCCACCGGGGGTTCCTTGCACCACGCCGGTGTTGACGCCGCGAAAGCTTCCGCCCGCCTTGGTGCGGAGTAGATCGGTATCGGCAATCGGCAAGTTATAACGGGCGATGGCCAGATCCAGATTATTTTCCAGCGCGAGGTCGATCGCATCTTTCATCGAGAGGTAGAGTTTGCCATCCCGAATCAGGCGATCGAGACGCGGCGAATTTGTCAGTACCGGCTCCGCAACTTGCTCAGCCATGTACGGGCTGAGTGGATTGTGCGATTGGGGCATTTGCAATGCAGGCGGAGTGTGCACCTGGGCTTGCGCCATGGCCGATATGAGCACGAACAGCGCTGCCATCGGCGCAATGTCGAAGAACTTGTCTCGCAAAAACACCCTCATCGGTTCACCGCCACGCCGCTGGGCTCCATTTGTAAATTCGGATTTGCCGTATCACCGACCAGCCAGCCGTCGCGCAACTGGATGGTGCGAGTTCCGTAGCCGGCGTTCGTTTCCGAGTGAGTGACCTGGACGATCGTCGTTCCCTGCTGATTCAATTCCCGGAAGAGCTCCATGATTTCCCTGGCCTGACTGGAATGCAGATTGCCGGTCGGTTCATCGGCGAGCAGCAATGCCGGCTTGTGGATCACCGCGCGCGCGATCCCGACCAACTGCTGTTGACCGCCGGAAAGCTGGCTGGGATAGAGATCCTTCTTGGCGACAATCTGGAATTGATCAAGCACGTCCGCCACCAGGCTTTGCCGCTGGCTGCGCGGAATGTCTTTGTAGGAGAGCGGCAGATCGATGTTCTCCAGCACCGTGAGATCGTCGAGCAGGTGATAACTCTGAAACACGACGCCGACATTTTTCTTCGCCAACTCGGCGCGTTCCTTTCGTTTCATGGTGTGCACGGCCTGCTCGCGAAACCAATACTCGCCCTGCCATTGATCGTCCAGTAAAGCGAGGACATTCAACAGGGAAGATTTCCCCGCGCCCGACGGCCCCATCACCGTGATGAACTCGCCTTGCTGAATCTCCAGATTGATGCGCCGCAGAACCCACGTCTGCCCGGCGCCGGTCTTGTAGCTGCGCTCGATATTTTTCAGTTGAATCATTTCACTCCCTGTTTGTCACAAATTCGTTTTATTCGTAGCGCAGCGCCACCACGGGATCGACCTTGGTCGCGCGGCGCGCAGGCAAGTAGCTGGCCAGCAGAGCGACCGAAATCAAGACCGCAGGCACCGCAATGAAAGTGAGCGGATCGTTGGGTCCGATGCCATAAAGAAGATTGGCCATGAGCCTGGTGAGCCCGAGCGCCGATACCAGACCGACCGCGATGCCGATAATGGCGAGGCGCCCCGCGCCCGATAGGACGAGACGCAAAATGTCGAGTGGCCGAGCGCCGAGCGCCATCCGTATACCTATCTCGTGCGTTCGCTGGCCCACCACGTAAGAAATGACGCCATAAATTCCAACGCTCGCGAGCAGCAGTGCCAATGTGGCAAACACGACGAGCAGAATCATGGAGAAGCGGCGGTCGGCAATTGAAGTGGCGACGATTTCATCCATCGCTTGCGAGCCGAAGATGACCAGTTCGCTGCTGATTTGCTGGCTGGCGTGACGAATGGAGTCGAGCAAGCCGGCTCCGGCCTGGTCGGAACGCACAACCACCCCCGACCCGGAAGGCGCCATGGCGACGAAAGCGTCGGACATCTGAGCACAGGGGATGTAAAACTGCGACTGCAGCTTGACTGTGTCATCGACGTCGAGGCCCCACTGCTTCACATGGGCAACGACCCCCACAATCTCCGCGCCAGCAAAGGAGTCCGACTGGATGCGTTTGCCGATCGGGTCTTGATTGGGAAAGAACTTGCGTGCGAAGACGTCATCGACAACTATGACGCGCGGCGAATGCTCATTGTCCTGATCGGTGAAAAAGCGCCCGTGCCGAAGCGGGATTTCCATTGCCTTCAGATAGCCGGGTTCCACGATGTAGTCGATGGCCCAGTTCATATCGTTCTCACTGGAGGGCTTCGGCTGGTCTGCAATCCAGAAGGTCTGCTCGTCATCGCCGCTCATCGGGAACGAGCCCCAGGTTAGCGAAACAGCCTTCACGCCCGGAATCGACGCGACCTTATCGTCGAACTGACGAAAGGCGGCACGAATCGCATCGGGAGAACCGCTCATCATCGACGGTGGCAGTGAAAGACCAACGGTCAGTACATTTCGAGGATTGAAACCGGGATCGACGTTCCACAACCGGGTCAAACTGCGGATCATCAGACCCGCGCCCGCCAGCAGCACGAGTGCCATGGCCATTTCGGCCACGATAAAGACGCTCTGGTGCCGGGTTCCGCTCGAGCCACGGCCGCCTTCTTTGAGGTTATCTTGCAGGTTCTCCGGCGACATCTTGAGGGCGGGCGCGAGGCCAAACAATATTCCGGCGAGCAGTGAAATCGCCAATGTGAAGAGCAGCACGCGCGTATCGAGGCCAATCTCTTCCGCGCGCGGCAAAGTCATGGGAAGAACACCCAACGCCGCTCGAGTTCCCCACGCGGCCAGAAGCAAGCCGAGAGCGCCGCCGGCAAGCGCCAGCGCGACGCTCTCGGCAAGCAATTGCCGGAGCACGCGCCGCTGGCTCGCGCCCAGCGCAGCACGGATGGCAAACTCCCGCGTACGACTGGTCGAGCGCGCCAGCAGAAGGTTGGCTACGTTGACGCAGGCTATCAGCAACACAAAACCGACGCTGGCAAGAAGCACGAGTAATAACGGTCTGACGTCGCCGACCATCCATTGCTTGAGTGGAATAAGGGCCGCGCTTATGCCTTTGTCGGCGTCGGGAAACGCCGCTGCCAGATTGTTGGTGACCGCCTTCATGTCGGCCGCGGCCTGCTCGATGGTCACGCCCGGTTTCAGCCGGCCGATGCCGTGAAATCCCAGGCCCGCGCTCCGCGAGTTGAGCAGATTGTTTTTCCACTGACCGACCGGTACGAATAACTCCTGTCGAGCGGCAAAGCTGCCCATCGGGTAGTGAAAGCTGGCCGGGATCACACCGATGACCGTGTATCCTCTGCCATCCAACGTGATGTTCTGTCCGACCATGTCGGGCGCGGCCGCGAACTTGCGCCGCCACAGGCCTTCACTGATCAAAGCGACCGGGCTGGCGCCGACTTCGTCTTCGCCCGGTGCGAAACCGCGACCGAGCAGCGGCTTTACGCCTAAGAGCGAGAAGAAGTCCGACGCCACGAACTCGCCGTTCACCTGGATGGCCTCTCCAACTCCAGTGAGACTGAATGCGTACCCGCGAGAAATCGCCATCGCGGAGAATGTGTGATTGTCTTTCCGCCAGTCGCGAAAATTGGGAAACGAGACGGAGCCGTGCTCAAAATTTGGCTTGCTCTCGTGCAGTGTTACCAGTTGATCGGGCTGCGGATAGGGCAAAGGATTCAGCAACACTGCATTGACGACCGAGAACAGAGCCGTGTTTGCGCCCACTCCGAGTGCGATGGTGATGACCACGATCGCAGTGAGCCCGGGCGTCTTCACAAACTGGCGTATGGCGTAACGCAGATCTTGTCGAAATCCATTCACGGTCCGAATCTCCTACTCGTAGCGCAGCGCTTTCATTGGTTCGACCTTCGCCGCACGCCGGGCCGGCAACATGGCGGATGCCAGCGCGACTACGATCACAAGCACCGTCATCAAGCACAGCGTCAGCGGGTCGCTGCTCGAGATACCGTATAGCTGGCTGCGTGCAGCGCGCATCAATAGCAGCGACAAAGGCAGCGCGACGGCAATGCTGATTCCCGCCAGCCAGAGCACCTCGAACAGCACCATCCTGACTACCGACCCGCGGGTTGCTCCGAGCGCCATCCGAATGCCGATCTCGCTTGTTCTTTGCGTAGTCGAATACGCCAGCACTCCATACAGACCGACGGCAGCCATCAGAGCAGCGAGGACGCCAAAGCCCGAGGCCAGCAAAGCGACTACGCGTTCGGCGGTCAGGTTGTTGTCGACTTGCGCGTCCATGGTGCGGAAAGTATCGAGCACCAGGTTGGAGTCCAGCCCTTGCATGGCGCGGCGGATCGTGCTTTCCGCGCTCTCGGGCTGCGACCAGGTGCGAACATAGAACGTCATGGCATGCGGCTCCGGCACCTGAAGGTAGGGACGGAACATGGTTCGGGTCACGGGTTCTCGAAGGCTGACATGCCTGGCGTCTTTGGCAACGCCGACAATGGCAATGTCCGTTTTTGTTCCCGGGCCGCCGCCGTGGCCAAGATAATGCCCAAGCGCCTGCTGAGGGTCTCCGAAGAAATGGCGTGCGAAACTCTCGTTCACCACCGCCACCTCCTGCGATCCCACCGAGTCCTGCTCGGTGAAGGCGCGACCCGCAAGCAATGGCATCTGCAGGGCCGAGAAATAGTCCGCGCTCACGTTTGGCTGCTCGACCTGCATGTCCTCTTGCGATTTTTCGGAGTAACCGGCGATGGTGATGTTTCCAGTCTCGTTGTCATTCGCCAACTCGGGATCGTTGGTGGCGCCAACGGAACGCACTCCAGGCAGGCCTTTCAATGTTTCGAAGGCTCGCTGGTAGAGCGCAAAGGTGCGAGCCGGCTCATAGCCGGCCATCCTCGGATCGATTTGGAAGGTCAGCAGATGATCGGTGGCGAATCCAGCATTGAGCGATTTGAGATTGTGCAGGGTGCGCACGAACAGGCCGGCGCCCACCAGCAGCATCAGGCTCAGCCCGATCTGGAGTGCTACCGTAACCCGACGGAAGCGGAGCGGACTACTTCTGGCGGTCATCCCCTGTTGTTTCAGAGCCGGCGCCAGATCGGGGCGCCAGAACTGTGCGGCCGGAGCCAGACTGAAGAGGAGACTGGCGAATAGCGCCAACGCACAATTGAACAACATGATCCGCAGGTCGGGTTTGGCGGAAAAAGGAAGGTCGCCGGTGCCTCCGCTCCATATCATATTAATGAGTACGCCCGAGACTCGTGGCGCCAGCAGCATGCCCAACAATCCTCCGCCAAGGCCGAGGAGGAGTCCTTCCACGAGCAATTGCTGCACCACCCGCTTGCGCTTTGCCCCGAGCGCGTAACGCAGTGACATTTCGCGGATGCGCCCCGCTGCACGAACGAGCAGCAGACTTCCCACGTTGGCGCATGCCATGAGCGCTACCAGTCCAACCATGCCCGTTACGATCAGCAGGGGCATCTGGACGTCGCCGCGGAGGGGAGAAAATCCCCTGGCGCCGTCGAGAACGAATAAATGCGATTTGGCAACAAAGCGCTCGCGGAAATTGTCCGACGCGCCTTTGATCTCTTTCAGTTCATCGGAGCGGATGGAAGACCACAGAGGGCCGAGGCCTGCCTCCGCCTGTTCGCGGCTAACTCCCGGCTTCAGTTTTCCGACTATGTTCAGCCAACTCGAACGGCGGTCTTCGAGGTCCTTAGTGCCGGGCATCACTTCCGCTTTCATCGTCATGGGTGCGAACACGTCCGGCGTATCGCCCATCACCACGCTGTGAAAGCCGGGCGGCGCCACTCCGACCACCGTGAAAGGATGCCCATTCATCAGAATGCTCTGGTTC